>Ga0272441_10002333_pt1 | contig 38529 bp, 37 predicted proteins | sample SSMProp6N_FD_193582 | JGI IMG/M metagenome (GOLD analysis project Ga0272441, IMG submission 193582) | Marine sediment archaeal communities from Little Sippewissett salt marsh, Falmouth, MA, United States - SSM-Prop-6N | ecosystem: Environmental > Aquatic > Marine > Wetlands > Sediment ... | reverse complement strand
TGTCCGCTTCGTAGTCCGCGAGAACGTCATCCGCGACGTCCTCGTACTCGGGGCTCTCCGCGGCCTGATAGTCAGTGACCCAAATGATGTGGAATCCGTAGTCGGACGCCACAATCCCCGAGATTTCACCGACGGGCGTCGAGAACGCGGCGTTCTCGAACTCCTCGACCATTTGCCCGCGGGTGAACGAACCCAGCTCTCCGCCATAGATGCCGCTTGCGGTGTCGATGGAGTACTCCTGTGCCAGGGTTGCAAAGTCCGCGCCGTCCGCAAGTTGATCGAGCAGTTGCTGGGCTTCCTCTTCGGTCGAGACCAGAATGTGCGAAGCGGTGACGTTTTCTTCCACTTCGTAGTTGGCCCGGTTCTCCTCGAAGTACGCCCGCAGCTCATCCTCGGTCAGCTCGATCGGGCCGGTGACCGCGGTCTGGATGGCATCGATCTCCAAATCCTCTCGAACCGTCGTCCTTGCGTAGTCGATGAACTCGTCGTAGGTATAATCGCCGACCTGAAGGCTCTCCATCTCGCCGGTGGCGAACGCCTCCTGGAATTCCTCGTCCGTCATGCCCATGATGGCGAGAAACTCTACGTATTGGCGCTGGAACTCTTCTTCCACGGCGTCGTCGGTGACCGACACGTCCCGCAGCTCCAGCTCTTCGGTGATCAGGGCCCGCGTGGTGGCCAGCTCGAGCGCCTCATCTTCGATGCGAAGCTCGAAGACGCGGCCTTGCGCGCCATCCAACAGCGAATAGACGTCCATCCCGAACTGCGAGTAGATCTGCTGATACCGAGACAGGACCTGCCGCTTGGAACGATCGAGTTGCTCATCGGTAATGGAGATGGAGTTGACCGTCGCGACGAGGGCCGCAGATACGTCGTCTGCGGGCGTCTCGATCGTTGTTGTGGAGGCCACATCCGAGGATTCGTCGGGTGTCGTGGCTTGAACGTCGGTCGAGACATCCGCGTCGTCATCGGCCACCGAAGCGGAATCACGACTGCACCCGCCCAGAGCAAGGACGAGCAAAACGGTGACCATCAAGAACCAAAACAGCGGACGAATACGCATAGAAGCCTCCTTGGTCCACAAGCATACGCTGTGATTGTGGAGAATGAAAGCCGTACATGTGGCAGGAACGTGGACCGGTCCGAAGCGCCATCCCTTGGTCGGAAAAGGGAGAGGAACGCCAAGCTTGCGCGCCCCCTGGCGTTCCTCCAGACGAATCCTGCGGAGGTTGGTGCAGGACATCTGAATGCTAGCAACACCGTTTGAAGGAGTTGTGGAGTGTTGTTGATGAGACGGTGGTGGATTGGTGGGCATCGTGTGAGGTAGATTGCGCGGTAACTTGGCGCAATCCATGCTGCAACGGCACTTCCCCGAACTGCCCTGTCAGGAATCCGTGAGATCCTCGTGTGCGGGACGTGAAGCGAGTCGTTCCCGCCTCATTCACCCTCCCACGGAGACCCCGATGAAGACCCATCGCACGACATCGAACGGAAGCCGTCGACGCGGATCGTGCATCGAGGGATGAAGACCCAAGGCGCGAGCATCTTCGGACCGCGGTTGCGGCTCGGAATGCGCGGGATCCCGATCATCGAATCTTCATCATTGGTTCCTACACTGAGAACGGATCCAACCGGACGGACGTGCGTTCACTAGGCAGAGCGAGCGATTTCGACCGCTCGAATGCGATCCAGGGCCACCCGGAGGGCTCGGGGTCTTTGTCTTCGAAGACCCGTTTGGCTCTGCCGGCCTGCCCGGTTGCGCCTACAAGCCGTCAGTATCCACAGCGTCGGAGAACTCGGCGACCTTGCTCTGAATCGCGGTATCGTCCGGGAACGCAGTCTGGGCGTCTTGGTAGCACTCCAGCGCGCGTGCGCGATACGTCTCAAGCTGCGCATCGAATTCGGAGGCATCCTCCGTCGCCGGGGTCGACGCCTGCTCGACGCGTATCGCATCGATCTTGTTCTCGTAGAGCGAGCCCAATACGTAGGACAGATAGGGATCGTCCGACGACCCGTCGGCACGTGCCGCGACCAGCACGTCAATGGCGGCGTCCAAGTCGTCGGCTTGATAGACCGCCGCCTCGAGCAGCGGATCGGAGAACTCCAGCGTTGCGGCCCGGAACGCGCCCTCGTACCACGCGACCGCGGCATCGTAGGACAGCTCGGTCTCCAGATCGGTGCGCACGTCGTCGATGACATCAGCCAGCTCCGCGCCGCCATATGTGGCGCGGTTCGCCTCGAAGTACGCGGTCAGCTGCTCCTCGGTGACTTCGAGCGGGCCGGCGACGGCCCGTTGAACGGCCATCGCCAGGAACTGATCGGCGATGTACGTTCTGACCTGTTTCTTAAACGCATCGAGTGTGCGTCCCTGTTCGGCCAAGACGACGGAGAGATCGGCCTCCGTCCAGCCCTGCGCGTCCAGATAGGCCTGGTACTGGCTCTCGATCTCCGCATCGATCTCCTCATCCGAGATGGTGATCCCGCGTCGGTCGGCCTCTTCTTGGGTCAGCACCTGCTGGACAATCTGAAGGAACGTCTCGGCCTCGATGGCAAGCTCGAAGACGCGGCCGTCCGCACCGACCCGAAGTCCGGAAATGTCGATGCCGAACTGTGCGTAGGTCTGTCCATACTGATTCATCAAAGCGGACAGCGCCTCGTCGAAGGTTTCGTCGTCCACAGGGGTTCCGTTGATCCAGGCGATCGGCGTCTCGCCTTCGGCAACTGCCGGCGTGGTTTCCTCGACCGAGGACTCGGGAAGGTCGGCCGTCGGCGTTGTTGAAGTGGACGGCTCGCGCGCACAAGCGAACAGAAGTGCGCTCAGAATGAGAAGGAGTGCGAAAAGCGTGCGGTGCCGCATGGTACCTCCTTTGATCGACCAAGAGTACGCTGTGACTGCCCGGATTGAAAGGCCGCGAGGGTGCCGGCGCGACCGATCCATGCTTGACATACAGACCGAATGATGCTAATAATGCATTGTTTTGATGTCATATGGGCGGCCTATCGGTCAACGGGACGTACGAAGGGAGTCCTCATGATACGACGGTTTCAATTGAGCATCGGCATGGCCGACGTCGGTCGCATCAGCGTGCGGCTGGAAGAGGGAGACATCAGCATCTCGCTTGAACCCATCGGCGACGACTAGGGCGGGAGGGTCGTGTGAGCGACGCGGAACGCATCACCATCGGCGTGGGGGTGGTCGATCTCGGGCAGATCGACCGGCTTGTCGACAAGGGATTGTTTGCCACGCGCAGCGAGTTCATTCGCGCCGCCATCCGGACCTATCTCGCCCAGTACCGGGAGGACGTCGTGCGAGCGGGTCTCCGCAAGGCGTACACACTGGGAGCGCAGGTTATCCATGCCAGCGACTTGGAGGACATCGCTGCGGAAGGAAAGGCGGCGGACATCTACGTTGTGGGATCGTTGACGATTGCTGACGATGTCAGCGCCGAACTGGCTCGCCGTACCATCCGGTCCCTCTCCGTCTATGGCAGCCTGCGCGCCAGCGATGCGGTCAAAGAAGCGCTGGCGGACCGGATGACGTAGGCTTGTCGGGGACGCCGGGTCCTCCGTGTGCGTCCTCGGGGCGAATGCGTTGTGCAACCTCGGTCTCTTGATCGCTCTCATGCAGTCGCTCGACGCGCGAGCGGAAAGGGTTCGTTGAGGTCGCACGACCTCCATCCGCGGCCAGATCCTGCGCCCTCCGTTCTCGGCGGAAGGCATGGATCGCCCAGACGATCAGCCCGATGTCGACGACGACGGCCAGGATCGGACCGAGTTCGTTCCACAGCGGTGAAGGAGTCCCCGCGGCTGCGGCGTAGTCCGGGAACATCCAGAATGCGTCGTACATGCCGTGGATGAGAACGGCCACGGCCCATCCCATCCACGTTCTGGCGCGGCTCCCCGGAACGAACATGCGGCGTGCGATGCTGTAGCCGATGATCGCTCCCATTGCCGCATGCCCCGGCACGCACAGGAAGGCGCGCAGCGGGCCGACCGACCATCCTTGCGCGCTGACGAACATGATGTGTTCCAGCACGGCGAAACCCAGCGCCGCGGTAGCTCCGTAGACCAGACCGTCCATCGGTTCGTCGAAGGCGCGTCGCGTCGCACAGAACCAGCGAATGATCAGCAGTTTCGCGGTCTCCTCGGGAATCGCCGCCAAGGCGAACGCGGAGAACAACGTCATCGCGACGGGGGAGTGAACCGTCCATGCAAGCGGGGCGAACAGAAGCGTCAAGATGAAAACCGGGATGATGCCGAGGAACCCCAGGACGAACGTCCAGGCCAGCGTGACTCTCGACTCACGATTGCGGTCCATTCGGTAGACGTAGACGAACAGAACGACGATCGGCACAATGGACCACAGAATGGTGGCAAGATGTTCAACCATGCGGTCTCCTCACAATACCGTTTAGAGTAGCACAATCGTTGCCATCAGGGAATGCGGCACGACAGTTCGACAGGCCGTGTCCCCGAACGCGCATTCGAGGGTAGAATCAACCATGGAAAGCAGAGCCGACATGTTGGGAGAGTTCGTAGGGATAGGGAGGAACGCAAACGATGAATGAGACCATCGCCATTGTCGGTGGGGGCAACCTGGGGCGCGCGCTGGCACGAGGGCTGAGCGCATCGGGCGCCGTCGACCGAGGGTCGATCGTGATCACGCGGAGATCCGAAGCCGGCCTGCAAGCACTGCGCGACGAAGGGTTCACGGCGACGAACGACAACGGCTCGGCCGCCTCACAGGCCTCGTTGATTGTGGTGGCGGTGCGCCCCAAACAGCTGAACGGGGTCTTGGACGAATTGAAGAACGTGCTGATTCCCGATCGTCACGTCCTGGTCTCCACGGTTTCGGATGCATCGATCGAGCACATCGAGCAGCACATCGGCGGATCGGTGCCCGTCGTCCGGGCGATGCCCAACATCGGCGTGGCCGTCGGAGCGTCGATGACGTGTCTGGCCGCGACGGCGACGGCATCCCAGGACGCGAAACGAAGAGTGGAAGAACTGTTCAAACCTCTTGGTCTCGTCCAGTTCATCGAGGAAGGACAGATGACGCCGGCGACGGCGCTGTGCGCGTGCGGGGTTGCGTTCTTCCTTCGGGCGATCCGCGCTGCGTCGCAAGGCGGCGTACAGGTTGGTTTCCATGCGGACGAAGCGATTCGTCTGGCCGCGCAGACGGCCAAGGGCGCGGCCGAACTGGTTCTCGCCTCCGATCGACATCCCGAGACGCTGATCGATTCCGTGACGACGCCGCTCGGCGTGACGATCGCCGGGCTGAACGAGATGGAACATCAAGGGTTCGGATCGGCGCTCATCCGCGGCATCGTCCTGTCCGCGGAACGGGCGCGCGGGCTCTACGACAAGGAAGCGTCCGGCGAGTAGCCGGCGTATCCGCCGACAGGGAGATTGCCGGGTATCCGCTACGTCAGCGTCTTCCAGTACGCCCACCGGCCTTGGAACCAGCGCTGGCATTGCGCGCAATAGCGACATCCTGCCGACGTCGTGTTGTGCCCCTTGGGAGCGGGGCGATTGCCGAGGGTACGAGCGACCGACTTGTCGTATTGGAACGCCCAGTTCTCGGCCAATTCGGGCAACTCGGACGAGGTCAATCGCGCCCCACACGTCGGACACCGTCCGAGGCCGACCTCGAGACGCGCGCGCCATCCCAGCTTGTCCGCATGAAGCACATCTTGGGTCATGTTGAACACAAGGTAGGGAGATGTCCCGACCCAGTCAAATCATGCCCCCTCCGAGAAGGCGCGGAAGACCCTTCGGACGACTACGCGGCCGCGCGAAGGAACCGGTCGATGTCCGCCTTGAATGTCGCGAGACAGTTTGCGTCCAGATAGAACATGTGCCCGGATTCGTAGATGGCTGTCTCGATGTTCCCTCGAATCTCGGGGTCGATGTTCATGTGCTGGATCATGTACTCGGTCGCGAACAGAGGGGTGGCGAGATCGTAGATGCCCTGGCCGACGAACACCTTCATGAACGGGTTCTTCGCCATCGCGCTCCGCAGTGCCTCCCCGGTTGCGGGCAGGGCGCCCTTGTCCCACTCCCACGCTTCGTTCACTTTGAAACTGAGCGTTTCGTAGAAGAGGTCCGTCTCGATGCCCAGCTCGGTTCGAACGTAGTGATTGAGCGCGGCCGAATACGGCGGCGTGATCGCGATCATCGAAGGATCGAACTCCGGACGCTCGGTCACGGAGAGCGCTTCCATTCCCTTGAACCGCGAGTCGAGCCGTCCGACGCTGCGCCGCTCGTCGCGAAGCAGTTCCTTGCAGAAGCGGAAGATGTTGATGCGTAGATCGGTGCCGAGCACGTACTCGATCGGCAGGCCCGTGTACGCGGCCAATCGTTCGCCAAGCGCTTGACGCTCGGACGGATCGAGCGCGTCGCCCTTGGCCAGCGCGACCGTCAGGTCGCCTCCCGCCCACGCCTTGACGTCATCGAGGAGATCGGCGATCGATCGCTCCTGAAGGTCGTCCGAAAGCCGCTGATGGTACCACGCGGTTGCAGTGTAGGTGGGCACGAACAGCTGGAACGGAAGGTCATTGGCCGGCAGGAAGCGGATGGACTGCATGTCGAGGACGGTCGAGATGAGGACGATCCCGTTGAACGCGATCCCTCGGTCCACCAGATGGCCGGCCAGCCCGGCCGCGCGCGTCGTGCCGTAGCTCTCGCCCGCGAGGAAGAGCGGCGAGGTCCACCGCGCGTATCTTGTCAGGTACAGGCGGATGAACTCGCCGACCGAATCGATATCGCCCTTGAAGCTCATGTACTTCTTGTCCAGATCTTCCTTGGCGGCTCGACTGAACCCCGTGCCGACCGGATCGATGAAGACGATGTCCGTCTGATCGAGCCACGTGTGCACGTTGTCCTCATAGCGAAACGGCGGTTTCGGCATCCAGCCCTCGGGCTCCATCACGACGCGCTTCGGTCCCAGCGCGCCCATGTGCAGCCATACCGACGCCGATCCGGGGCCGCCGTTGAACGCGAACGTCAGCGGACGGGACGATCGATTCTCGATCCCGTCGAGTTCGTAGGCCGTGAAGAAGACCTCCGCTTCCGTCTCGTCGAACTCGTCCTTCAACGGAATCACGCCCGCTCGGGCCGTGTACGCGAGCGTCTTTCCTCCCACCGTGATCTCGTGGTGGGCCTCGACGGGCTCGATGCCGAGGAGTTTTCGCATCTTCGTCTTCGACTCGTCGGCGGGGGTTGCTTTGGGCGTGGCGTTTGTTTCGCTCATCAGGCATCTCCTTTGGGTTTGCGGAAATCGGATCGCGCCATTGTACACCGTGCCCGCAGGCCGGTACGGGCGCTTCCATCCTTCGGGGAACGGCGTACACTGGAGCGGAGGTCGGCATGGCCACGGTCGAGCTGCTCAACCTGTCCAAGCGGTTTGGCGACATTGTCGCGGTATCCGATGTCACGTTGCGGATCGATTCCGGAGAATTCATGGCACTCGTCGGTCCGACGGGGTGCGGGAAGACGACGGTCTTGCGATTGATCAGCGGTCTCGAATTCCCGACGAGTGGAGATGTTCGGTTCGACGGCATATCCCAAGACGGCGTCCCGCCTTCGCATCGCCGGGTACGAATGGTGTTCCAAGACTACGCCCTGTACCCCCACCTGCACGTCTTCCGCGAACGTGGATTCTCCAATCTCGGCTTTCCACTCAACATCCGGGGCGTGAAGGGAGAGGGCCTGCGTGCCAAGATCGAGTTGTTGGCGGCCCGGGCCGGTGTTCCGCGCCGCCTGTTTCCGCGTCGACCCCGAGAGCTCTCCTCAGGAGAGCAGCAGAAGGTCGCCTTCGGGCGCGCCCTCTCGCTGCCGCCGCGGGTGCTGCTGCTCGACGAGCCGTTCTCGAACCTCGATGCGGTCAGTCGTCGTCGTGCCCAGGAAACGTTGCGAGCCGATCACGCAGACCGCCACATCACCACGCTGCATGTGACGCACAGCCTTCGTGAGGCGTTCGCTTTGGCGGATCGCGTTGCGGTGATGCGCGAAGGGCGGGTCCTGCAGGTGGACACGCCGGATCGTCTTCAAGCGCATCCCGTGGACGAATACGTCGCGGAGTTCGTCGAGAGCAGTTTGTGTTCTTAATCGGCCGGATGCGGATCAAACGGTGCGTCGTACGGGAGATCTTCAGGCCGAACATCGACGTAGTCGGGTTCCGGGTCCTGTGAGAAGCGAACGGCGGTGACCGTCTTGCGTCCATCCAGCAGCGCTTTGCACACGCGATGCATGCCGTCCATCATCCGGCCGTCCTGAGACAGAATGACGGGGTGACGAAGATCGACGTCCGCGATCAGGCGGGCGTGTTCGGCCACGCGGCGGCAGGTAGGAGACGGCCCGTCGGGCGCGAACCAGAACGTCTCGTCGATCTCGGCGACCTGCGACAGCGGCAGTTCGAATCGCGGGAGATCGCGAGACAGCATCACCAGGCGGCGTACGTCCCAAATCAACGTTCCATGATCCGTCGGCCGGAAGCTGTACTGTGAGCGAATGCTACTTGTGTCGTCTCTCATCATGGCTCCCGGTCCTGTCCTTCGGGAATCGCGCTCGGGCCGACGGCCGGTCCTAGAATCCGAGAATGCCGAAGACGACCCAGGCGACACCCAGAGCCAGAACCGTATTGAACACTGTGGCGGATCCGTAGACGACGAGGGGTCGCCATCCCAGTCGCCCCAACTCCCGCACGGACAGCTCAAGTCCGATCGAGAAGAACGCCATCGAGAACGCCCACTTGGACAACGTCTTCAACGCGGCAACGGTGTCCGCATTGAACAGGCCGAACGATGCGAGGACCGACGTAAACACGAATCCCAGCACAAATTTCGGGAATCGATGCCAGATCATCGCGGCGCTCGGCTTTTCGTCGGGGTTCTTCTCGACCCGCATGACGAAGTACAGGGCGAGCAGGAAGGCGGCCACGCCGATGAGCGCGTTCTGCGACATCTTGACGACGGTTGCCACTTCCTGGGCGACTTCTCCGTGCAGGGTCCCCGCGCCGACAACGGCCGCCGTCGTGTCGATGTTGCCGCCGAACCACGCGCCCGCGACGTCAGCCGGAAGCCCGATCGCGTTGGCGATCCACGGCATGAGCACCATCAAGGGGATCGCCGTCACGATGACCAACGCGGTCACGTAGGTGATCTCCTTCTTCTTGGCAACGACGGCGCCCGCCGCGGCGATGGCAGCGGATACGCCGCAGATGGAGACCGCGGCCGACATCACGGCCTTCAATTGCTCGTTGATCTTGAGACGGGTGCCGAGCCACCAGGTGAACAGGAAGACGCACGTGACCATGACGACGCCCTGAATCAGCCCGCCGATGCCCTGGCTGAGGATTTCCGTGATATTCAGCCGCGCGCCCATCAACACGAGGCCGATCTTCAAGAACAGCTCGGTTCGCATCGCCGGCTGCAAGGGGGCGTGCGTCTTGGTGACCCGCAGCAGCGCGTTGAACAGCAGCCCCAACGCGACGGCAATCAGCGGGTATTCCAGCGGGTTCTTGGAGATGCCCCGATTGCCGAACCAGGCAGAGATGCCGGTATCCAGCTCGGCGATGACGATAGCGGCGACCGCGATGAAGAGAAGCCCGATCCATACGCCGTGGCGGGACAACGTGTTGCGCACAGCGCTCATCCGAACACCCCGAACAGCGGCCACGGAATGGACGCCCCTCCGAAGATTGCAATCAGCAGTACGATCGCCAAACCGAGAATGACCGAAATCCAATCCTCGCTCAGTGACCGTCGCCGTTTCTTCCCATTCCGCTCGGACGCCTGATCCATGAACTCACACCCCAATGAACGCAAATGATGAGGCCGCACCCTAACAGGTGCGGTTGAGTGCCATTATACGGACGCGAGGAGATCGAGCAACCGCGGGGATCGCGCTAGACCGAGGAGGCGCCGTTCACGCCCAGCCGTTGCTTCTCCGAGAGAATCGCCTTCTCGGTCAGCTCTTCCGGTCGCACGCGCCAACAGGGCGGGATGGGATACAAGCTCACGTCCTGCTGAAGCCGTACCTCGTTGTTCCCGGTGATGTGCAACAGGACGCGATCGGACGAAGCGATGGCGCCGGCGGCGACGGCTTGGCGCAACGCACCCACTGCAACGGCCGAGGCCGGGCCGATCGTGAGCCCTTCGAGCGCCTCGAAAGCAGCGGCGGCCGCGCGAGCTTCTTCATTGGTGACGGCATACGTGTGCCCGGACGTGGCGTCGAGCGCGTCGCGCACGCCGCCGGGGACCGCGTACGGGGGCGTGCGATTGGCGAGAACGGGCGCGTCGATTTGCGCAATCTGTCGCAGTTGCTCGTCGACATGGCGATCCGGATCGATCGGCGTTCCCGCCGACCAAGCATGATGAATCGGCGTGAACGGCGCATTCTGCGCCAAGTGGAGCACGGGCGGTGCGTCTCCGATGCCGGCCTCGACCAACCGAAGGGACGCTTCCCATGCCGAGATCCCTCCGGTGCCGCTTCCGATCGCCTGAACGTAGTGGTCGGGGATTGCGTCCATGAAGCGCGCGTACTCCAACACCGCGGTCGACATTCCGTCCCGGCGTGCGACGTTGCGTGCCCCGCCCTCGTTGGGGACGCCGAGCACCTGCGTCATCCGTCCTGCCAGTCGAATGGCCTCGGCGTAGTCATCGCATCCCTCGAGAACGACGAGTCGGACGGCGTCCGTCGGCCGGCACGGAATCCAAAGCCGATCGAGCGCGACCTCCGGAACGACCAAGATGACGTGGCAGTCGAGCTGTACGGCGGCATAGGCGAATGCGCGCGCCGTGTTTCCCGCCGAGGCGAGAACCAGCGACCTGATCCCATGCTCGCGGAAGTAGAGCAACGTGGGCGCCGCCTCGAAGTCCTTGAACGACCCGGTCGGATTCATTGCGGCGATTTCGGGTGCGTAGCCGCTGAATGCGATCGCAAGACGCGTGAGCCCCAGCGATGCCGCCAGCCCCTCCGACGGCCGGATGACGGCTCCCAACGGAAGGTCGCAAGTGGCCTGCGGCGGGAGCCAAGGGTGAAAGGCGAACAAGCCGGGTTCGTCATCCGGAGAGAACGACGTCGTTACATAGCGGGAACGCAGCAGTCCGTCGCAGTCCTCACAGTGGAGGCGTGGAGGGGCATACTCTCGGCCGCACCCCATACAGACCAACGTCAACTTGGCACGGTTTTCCATGAACGACAGACCCTTTCCGTGAGTCGGCCGAGGCAGCGAATGCCGACGTTGCGAACGGCCCCGGCTCACAGGTGTCGCCATTCTACCCGCCCTGACGGAGGAGAGCACATCCACGCGCCATCGGCGGCAAAAACCCGGATCTGCGCATGTGATACAATTCGGCGAGCACCCTACCATGGGGTTTTCAGGCGGGTGCTCGCGCGTGGGTACAGGCAGGAAGGGGGGGGCCGTCCGTTGACGTCAGATCGGTCGTACAGACCGTCCTACGATCCGGAGATCAGCAAGTTCTTCTTCGCCATGTGCCTGGTCATTCCCGTGTCGATCATCCTTGCGCTTCTCCTCTACGCCGAGCCGTTCCACCTGTGGTGGAACGCATTCAGCCAACTGGGGGAGACCGTGACCGTCTCCGGAGCGCGCAACGTGGCCGCCCGGCTGGTCTTCTCGGCCGGATGGATCGCGTGTGGCATCGTAATGCTGATGATTGCGCGCCGCTACCTTCGAAACCGCGAGCTGAGACTCCGCGCGATCAAGGGCGTCCTCGCGCTGTTCGGAGGCATCGGCTTCTTCATCGCCATCACGCCCAACGACCTCAATCACTTGCTGCATTCGATCGGGATGGGAATGGGCGTCGGCGTCATGTACTTCTTTGCGGTGATCCTGCTGTTCGAGCTTCGACCGAGGATCTCGCAGTTCGTCTTTGTCGCCAACATCACGCTGCTGCACGCGGTCGTGTTGACGTATGCGGCCGCTTTCTTCGCCAACTCGGACCACAAACAGCTGGCACAGAAGTTCTGCATTCTCGGACTGCTGCTGGTGATGGAGCGACTGGTGACCGTTGCGCCGGAAGGCTTCGAGTGGCGATCCGCGCTCGCAGCGCTGCGCCGGTCCACGAAGTAGCCTCTCGTTCCTTGCGCATGGCGCCTCTTCGCGCACAGAGAGGAAGCCTACTCCGCGGCGAACGGGCGCCCTTTCCAGAGGCCGCCCCGTCCGGTCCAATGACGGATCGCGGACGACACCGTCATGGCGGTATACAGCACGCCGGCGATCGGCAACAGCGGGGCGACCCAGCGGCGGGAGTGCAGATGCCCGAGGATGGGCACGAAACTCACTGCCAACGCTCCCCACGTAACGGCTCCGACAGCCGTCAGAGGCAGCGCGCCCGGAGTGCTTCGAGCCAGCAGGACCAGGCCGGCGATCAGTGCAGCCGGCGGAACGGCGTAGAGAAGAAGCATCCCCAGCACGGTACCGAGAAGAAGCAAGATCGAATACCGCAACTGATGAAACGCGGATCGCGCGACCATGTCCCAGATGCTCCGCAGGGATTGATAACTGCGCACGCTTCGCACGCTGTTCGTGAAACCGAGCCACGTCCGTCCGCCCACCCGCTTGATGAGGCTTCCGAGCGCGCAGTCGTCAATCAGCGCCGACCGGATGGCCTCAAGGCCGCCGGCTGCGGCCAGGGACGCCTGTCGTACGAGCATGCACCCGCCGGCTGCACCGGCCGTCTTGCGCCGGGGATCTCCCACCCAGCGGAACGGGTACAGCTTGGAGAAGAAATACACGAACGCGGGAATCAGAAGCGCGTCCCAGCCCCTGCCGACGCGCAACGCAGCCATCAACGAGACGAGATCTCGCGAATCGCCGGTTGCCTTCTCGACGAGGGCCTGAAGGACATTGGGATCGTGGGCGATGTCGGCGTCCGTCAGCCAGAAGAAGTCGACCGGGTCGTCCGCACGTTCGACTCCCTGGTACATCGCCCAGACTTTCCCGGCCCACCCGTTCGGCAAAGGGCGCCCGGCGATCACCTCGAGCCGATCGGCCGCTTGGCAGTGCGCCGCGACGTTTTGCGCCACCGCAGCCGTGGCGTCGGAACTGTCGTCATCGACCAACACCGCGCGGAACGGACCGTCGTAGCGCTGTCCGAGCACGGTGGGGAGCGTCTCGCCGAGGACGTCCGCTTCGTTGCGTGCCGGAATCACGGCCAGCACGGACGGGAAGCGATCGGATGCCGGCCGACGAACGTCGTCGGCATCCAGCGACGGAGAGGCACGCCAATACCCTCCTCGCGCGGCCAGCAGAAACAGCCATGCCGCGAAGCTCACGCACGCTACGACAAGAGCCCCGATCATCTCGTCACCTCAGGCACATGGTACAGGTATCTGCGCATCGATGAGAACGGGAAATCGAGTACATCCGTCAGCGACGTGGATTCGCTCGATGATGCGACTTCCTATGCCGAGGCGTGCTCTGCCGCGACCGTTCTCAGGACGACTTCCGGGGGCTCGTGAAGATGGCGCTTGACCGCGCACTGCTCGGCGGACTTCACGCATGCACCGATGTAGCGCTCGGGGAACTCCTCGGGGAGATGGATCTCGATATCGATGCGCTCGATACGATGTGACTCCTCGTTGCGAATCGTGTTCAACTGAAGGTGAATACCGTCGGTGGGAATGTCGCGCTTCTGGCAGAAGGCAAGCACGTAGTACCCCGTGCACGTCCCCAACGACGCCAAGAAGAGGGAGAACGGACTCGGCGCCGATCCATCTCCCCCGTGTTCCTCGGATTGGTCCGTTTGAATCGTGAATCCGCGATACTCTGCGTGAACGCGCTTTCCGCCAGGGAACGTAATCTTCATTGAGGGTTCTCCTTGTTATCCAGTACCTGAGAATTCCCTGGATGATCGCCTCGTCCTTCAGATGCTGCAAGGTGACGTGCCCGGCGGTTCTCCGTACACTGGAAGAAGTTCCGAAAGGAGGGACGATGAGCAAGGATCACAATGGAGGGGTGTTCGGTGGAAGCTTGGCCGGTGTCGTTTGGTTTGGTGGATGGCTGTTCACCATCGGGTTTGCGCACCTGGTGTGGTGGAAGGCGATCCTCGGGCTCGTGGTCTGGCCTTACTTCCTCGCTGCCTACATCGGATAGCCCGTCGTCCCGGCTTCGGCGCGGGACGAACGCTCGCTAGTAGTAGATGTTGACGCCGCGTTCCAGGAGTTCGCGAAGCAGGCGATTCGTCTCCGAGCCTTCCGTTCGCTCGAATGGAACGCCCTGAATCGTCAAACTGCGCAAGGACGTCATGCCTTCGAGCGGCGCCAGGTCTGTAATCGGATTGAAACTGAGGTCGAGCACAGTGAGGTTTGTCAGAGCGGCAAGGGATTCGACCGTCGTCATCTGATTGCGCTTCAGACTCAGTTGCGTCAACTGCGTAGCCGTAGCCAGCATCGTCGGATTCACGATCCCGTTGTTTTCGAGCGTGAGGGACGTGATGCTCGGCGGAACGACGAGCAGAGACAGATCGAGGCCCTCCGAACTGGGGACGACGCCGTCCAGGGTCAGGGCGGCGAGTTCGGGAAATGCGTCGAAACCCGAAACGTCCTCGACGCCGACATAGTGCAGCTCGAGGCTGCGCAGTGAAGGAACGGAACCGGCGAGATCCGAGACGCCGACGATGTCGTATCCGTCGAGGCGCAAGGTCGCCAGCTGGACGCAGCCAGACAAGACCGCGGAATCGAACGTCGGCCGTCCCGACAGCGTTCTCCCACTGCTGACCGTAAGAAACTCGAGTCCATCCATTTGGGCGAGTGCGCTCAGATCGGCGATCGGCAGCACGGTGAGCATCAGACGCGTGAGGTGTGGAAGCGTCGCAAGTGGCGAGAGATCCTCGATGAGGTTTCCGACGGACACGCTCGTCAACGCAGTCAACGAAGCGAGCGGTCCGACGTCGGCAATCTGATTCGCGTGCAGGGTCACCGATGTCAGTTGATCCAACGCGGCCAGCGGCGCCACGTCAACGATCCGATTCCCGTTAAGGGTGAGGGTCAGTAGGGACGTAAGCCCGGCCAGCGGTGCGAGATCGGCGATGTCGTTGCCGTCCAGGTACAGTCGCTCCAACGCACTGCACGATGCGATCCCGGTCAGATCGACGATGCCGCGCCCGCTCGCAACGAGGGTCGTGAGCGAGGCGAGGTCCTCCAGGGTGATTGCGCGCTCTTCGAGCGCGAGCGCCTCCACGACGGCTGTCTGAAGGCCAGGATCCTGGAAGGCAACCTCGTCCGAGGCGGCAAGGAAACCCCACGCGCCGATCAGTACGACCATCAGTAGACCCCAGCGGCATCGCTTGCGGTTCAACCCGATCACCCCGAGGCAGTATAGGGGAGCGCTTGAGGAAAGATCCATCGCGCGTGCCGCCCTTCCGGCTGCGACGTCGGGCTACTCAGATCCTCGTGTAGCGGCTATACTACACCAGACAATGGAATGAGGGGCGAATTCGGGAGGAGTTGGAGGCACAACCATGAAGCGCACAAGGATATGGGTCGGACTCGGGTGCTTGGTGATCGCTGTTGTGGGACTCACGGGATGCGCGTTGTTCGATCCTGCCCCGACGGCCAACTTCAGTTGGACGCCGACAGATCCGCTGGCGCGTTCCAGCGTGCAGTTCAACGATCTGTCGACGGACAGCGGGTTTATCAGCGGCGGGGGCGTGACCTCGTGGTCGTGGGACTTCGGCGACTCGGGAACGTCTACGGCGATGAATCCCACGCACGAATACCAGAAAGGCGGCACATACACCGTACGTCTGACCGTCAAGGATTCCAGCGGCAGCGAGGTTACCGTGTCGAAGTCGATCACGATCCGCCCAAGCCTGGACGGCGTGTGGAGCGGAACCCTCGATGACAACGGGATCCCCGTGGGGCTTACCCTGTTCGTTCAGCATTCGGCGACCGGCGGGATCGGCGGAACGGGGAATTTCGGCGGCCTGTCGCTGGCAATCATGTCGGCGTCGCTCACCGGCAGCCAGGTGACGTTCGTGTTCGCGGGGGACCGCGTCTTGAGCGGAACGCTCGACTACTCCGAACGCGGGATGTCCGGAACCTGGAGTATTGGGGGATTCATCGGCTTCGGATGGAACGTGCAACTGCAGAACTAGACGAAGCGACGAGGGAAGGAGATGCGGGAGACGATCAGACCCTCTGACCGTCTCCCTTTTCTATGATACGAAACGTCATCCGGTGGAAGCTGCGTGCACGACACGTCCTGGCGATCGGTGCCTTCGCGGTCATCGTTCTCTTGCCCGCGTGCGCGCTGTTGAATCAACGGCCTGAGGCGGCCTTCACCTACACGCCCGCGGCGGGGGCCGCCCCGCTGGACGTGGTCTTCGACGCCTCGAGTTCTCAGGATGCGGACGGTGTGGTGGTTGACTATGCATGGAACTTCGGCGACGGGGAGACGGGAACGGGCGTAGGTCCCACGCACAGATACGACGAGCCTGGGGAATACGTCGCGCAATTGACGGTGACGGACAACGCCGGCCGAACCCAATCGTCCGAACGGACAATTGTGGTGAACGCGCCGACGCGCCATGCGATCGTGGTCGGTCTGGCCGCCTACTACTACGCCCCGTGTCTCTACTACGTCGACGACGACGTCCTCGGCATCCGCCAAGCACTCCTCGACTCCCCGGGATGGGATGCCGAGAACATCGCGTTCCTTCTCAATGCGGACGCGACGTCGTGGAACGTGGCCGCCGCCTTCGACGACCTGGACGCGGCCGACGAGAACGACCTCCTCTTCGTCTACTTCTCCGGTCATGGGGGAAGGATTCCCGATGACGACCCAGGCGAGGAAGCGGACGGCTTCGACGAAGCGCTCTTCCTGTACGACAGTGCCTACATCTCCGACGACGCACTTGAGCAGTACCTGGCCCGCGTTCCGATGAGGCGCATCGTCGTGATGGTCGATTCCTGTTTCTCCGGAGGACTCCTCGGGGGGAGCACGGCGGCTTCCGCCGCCGGCTGGGCCGACGACTGGATGAGCGAGCTTCGTCATCTGGACGACGTCGGTGCCCAGGATCTCGATGAGCTGTCCAAGCGCATCGTCGCGATCACGGCGTCTCACGAAACCGAATACTCATGGGAGATCGGCACGCTCGAGCATGGCGTGTTCTCGTACGCCATCCTCGAGGCGTTGAGCGGTCTCGGCGACGCATGGGGCGACGGCGACGGGTACGTGTCCGCGGAGGAGTGCTTCACGGTTGCCTCCCAACGGGTGCCCGAGTTGATGGCGCCTGTGGGAGAGGATCAGCGGCCGCAGATCCTCGACGCCCACCCGGGCGAGTTGGAGTTCTACCCGCTTCCGTAGCACAGCGCCGAGAATTGGCGAAGCGCTACTTCCGGCGGCGACGCACGCCGGGGACCCCGCCCCGGCGACGAACGTCGGGAATCCACATCGGGACTTCTGCCATGTACTGCGCGTAGGCGTCGCCGAATCGATCCAGCAGGAGCGTCTCCTCTCGTCGCGCGACGACGTGGAGGAATGCGATCACGAGCAACCACACCGCTGTGGCGGCGATGGAACACGCAAGCAGGAGAATCCCGAGGTAGAACAGGATCTCCGCCAGATACATCGGGTGGCGGACGACTGCGAAGACGCCGTTGCGCACCACATGGGGTTCCGCCCGATGCTCGGCGAAGAGGATGCGGCAGCTGTCATACCCCAGATAGACTGCGGACACGAACACGAGGCCGGCGACCGAAGCCCGGGCCGCAAGCGGTACCGTTTCACCGGAGACGGCCGTCCAACGAAGCACGAATACGTCCACGATCCATACGGCAAAGAACAGAATGGCAAGAACCAGCTGCCCTATATCGGTGAATGCATGCTCTCCCGTGAGATCGTCCCGCTGTTTCTGATGAATTGATCTATCCGCCACAGGTTCTCTCCTTGTCGGGTCCGCGACATTCTAGCGATTGGGGCACATCCTGTCGCTTCCACGACGCAGGATCGAGTTGACACATATATGCGCACGCATATAATAGACGGACGATTTCGTCGTGGAGGTGCCATGTCTCTGGAATATGCCATTCTTGGGTTTCTCGAGGTCGGACCAAGGACCGGCTATGACTTGAAGAAGCGGTTCGATCGATCGGTGTCCGGATTTTGGAGTGCGGATCAGAGCCGCATCTACCGGACGCTGGACAAACTCAAGACGCAGGGGTGGGTGTCTCAGGACGTCGTTGCGCAAACCGATCGCCCGGATCGAAAGCCGTACACCATCACGAACGAGGGACGCAACGCGTTCTATCGATGGATGGGAGAGTGCCAACCTGGCGCGCCGAGCCGCAATGCATTCCTCGTTCAGTTGTTCTTCGCCGGTCTCCTCAGCGACGAGGAGGCCATCGGCCTGCTCGAATCGAAGAAGGCACGGATCCTCAACGTCCTGGCATCGTTTCCCGAGTGGTACCGCTTGGGGACGGACTACGAACACGACGAGCCGGAGCGGGTCGATTTCTTCCATTGGCTGACACTCGATTCTGCGGTGTACATGCGCTACGCGTTCCTCGAGTGGATTGACGGCGCCATCGAACGCATCCGGCGAGGGGACTGCGAACGCGGGCGGGACGGGGCGGTCACCCTGTGGCCCCCCTACACCGAAGACAAGCTGCGCCCCCAGGGTGGGAAAGGCGGCGAACGAACGGACGATTCAGGAGGATCATAATGCGGAAAGCGCGTCACGGCTGGAGCGCTAAAAGGATTGCTTCAATCTCGATGGCCTGTCTGGTCGTCGTTGCGTTTGCCGGCATCGGCCATACGGACGATTCGTCTTCGCCGCAGCCTCAAGCGACGGTTGCAGCACGGCTTCGAGCACAGTTCGATGCGCTCGGTCTGGCGGACGTCCCGGACCATGTGATTGCGACCCTGTCGTCGGTGCGGAAGATCGATGAGTATCCCGTCTACACGATGCACTACGTCGGGCCGTACGTAGACTCCGACGAGTTGCTCGGGACGACGGCATCGGCCGAGTCCGTCGCCTGGGGATGCTCGTTGTTCTCTGCCGTGGGCGATGGGAACGAGCCGGTGTTCGGTCGCAACTTCGACTGGGATTACAGTCCGCTTCTCGTGGTTCTGCTGGAGCCCGAGGAAGGGTACCGCTCGATGATGTCGATCGACATTGCCTACCTGGTCGATGAGGGCGTGATCGATTGCCTGGAGACCGCCTCGGCCGAGGATCTCGCCCCGCTCCTGGACGCCCCGTTTCTGACATTCGACGGGATGAACGAGAACGGACTCGCAATCGGCATGGCATCCGTCGAGTATGAGTGCGGGTACCCGACGAATCCGGAGAACCGGGACGTTGGCGATCTACGGCTGATGCGCGAGGTCCTCGAGTCTGCCGGAACCGTCGACGAAGCCGTCGAGCTTCTTGAAGGCATCAATCCGGTCAGTCAGGGCGGCCCCAATACCCACTACCTGATTGCCGATCGAACCTCCGCGGCAGCGTTGGTCGAATACCACGACGGTGAGATGTACGTCTTCCGTAGCGATGCAGCGACGCCTTGGCTGGTTGGCACCAACTTCCCGGTGAACCGGACCGGCGGAAGTCCATCGGGACATTGCTGGCGCTACGACCTCATTCAGCGGCGCCTTCAGGAGAGCGACGGGAACCTGTCCGTCGAGGATGCGATGGGACTGCTGATCGACGCGGCCATGCCGATGATGCCGTGGGGCGTCACCACGCGATGGTCGATCGTCTACGACCTGGCCGAACTCGAGATGCATCTTGCGATCGAGAAAGACCTCGAGAATATGCACACCTTCTCGTTCGAAGAGACGTGGTAGGTACGAAATCCCGCTTGGCCGGGCACGAGGACGTGTCACGTCGACGACGGCCGACGTGGAATGGATAGAGGTGAGAAGCTGCATGAACGGACGACTTCGCGAAGTACCGCGGCTGCAACATCCGAGGAGATCCCTCGGTCGTATGACGATGGGCAGCAAGATTGCGGTCGCGGTCCTTACGCTGTGGTTCTTCGGGATCATGGCCTTCGGTCAAGTGCAGACGCCGTCCTGCCGAACGGCGCTCCTCATCATTGATGTCCAGAACGCCTGGGCGGCGAACGCGCGGGCACTGACGATCGACCGCGTACGGATCGCGAGCAAGACCGCCGAGATCGCCGCGGCCGCGCGTGCCGCCGGCATCCCGGTGATCATCATCATCGATGTCTCCATGCGCGGGCAGACTAGCGAGTGGGGGCTGGCGTTGGTCGATCCGCTCGAAGCCCTCGAGGGCGACGTCGTCGTGGAAAAGCGCTATCAGAACGGGTTCGTGCGAACGTCGCTCGGATCTCAGCTCGAGTCACTCGGAGTCGGTACCTTACTGATCAGCGGCTTCGCGAGTGACGAATGCGTCCGTGCAACGGTCGAAGGCGCGCTGTGGGGCGGGTTCGAGGTGATCATCCTCGAAGACGGCCACAGCGGCGGTGACGGCGGGCGCACGGCAGCGGAGATGAATGAGTCCTGGCGGGCGCGCGGGCTTCAGGTGATTGCGAGCACGGACCTCGAATGGGCGTCACTCTGCACGGCCGTCGAACCCGAAAGTGGGCAACCGGAGGACGAATGAGTACATCGGCTCGTTGCATCGTCCTCTTCCTGCTCATGGGGTTGAGCCTGCTGTGTGCCGGCGCGCTTGCGACATCCTCTGATCCTCTCGACCTATGGGCGTCCACGTTGCTCGGCGGATCCGGCATCGACGGAGGATGGCCGCGAACGCCGATCGCTGTCACTCCCGACGGTCATGTGATCGTTGCGGGAAAGACCGCATCGGAGGACTTCCCCGGTGTGGACGTCATCGGGGACGGCGGAGCGTCGGACGCGTTCATCGCCGTCTTCGACGCTCGGTTGCGTGTGCTGAAATCCGCATGGCGGCTCGGCGGAGAAGGAGATGAGACGTGCACATCGATCGCAATTGCCGCGGACGGGGCGGTGTACGTGACGGGAACCACCTTGTCTGCGAGCTTTCCAACCACGCCGGATGCGCATCACGTGCACGGTGCCGGAGCGGGCGACATCTTCATCGTTCGTCTCGCTCCAGGACTTGACGGCATGGAGGCGATCGTATCCCTCGGCGGCAGCTCGTCCGAGAACGCGCCCGCCGTCGCCGTCGACGCGACCGGTGCGGTGTTGGTCGCCGGACGAACGCAGTCCGCGGACTTCCCCGTTTCGGCGACGGCCTACGACACGACCTACGATCCAGCAAGGAGTTCAATGGCGGCGGGCAACGTCTTCGTGGCACGGCTGACGGCCGATTTGTCGACGGTAGAGGCGGCGACGTTTCTCGGAGGCACCATGGCGGACGATCACCCGAGCCTGGCGGTGGCCGATGATGGATCCGTCTACGTATCGGGCACGACGTGCGATGCGCGGTTCCCGGTGACGCCCGGTGCGTGGGAAACGCAGCCTGCCGATGACTTCTCGATCTACGTGTGCAGACTGGACGGGGACCTGACGCGGCTGTTGGCGTCGACGTTCGTCGGCGGGAATCTCTCGTTCGGGTACGGCCTGGATGTGGACGCGGACGGGAGCCTCTGGATTGCCGCGCATGCCGGTCCGTCATTCCCGGCGACGGGGCGTGATCCGTTCTCCGGCGGCATCGCCGATGCAGGCATCGCTCATCTGACGCCGGATCTGAGCACGCTGATCGCGGCCACCGTCTTCGGCGGCAGCGGCAACGACTGTGCGATGCAGATTGTTGCGATGGAGGACGTTGTCGTCGTGTCCGGATTCACCGATTCCGCCGATTTCCCGACATCTTCTCCGCGGGAAGGCACGACATCGCCTCATTCGACGGACGGGTTCGTCGTCACGCTGCGCGCGGTCGATGGCGGCGTGGTCGATGTGTGGCTGCTCGACGGGCAAGGCGAGGACGAACTCAATGCATTGGCGGTATCTTCCTTCGGCGGCATCTACGTTGCGGGGTCGACCAACTCTCGCGACGTCGCCGTTCTCGAAGACGCTGCATTCCCCGCGTACGTCGGCGGAGCGACCTCGGGGTGGGGTGGCGACGTCTACATCGCATGCCTTGCGCAGCGCGCGAGCGATCTTCCCTAATCGGAGCCTTCCACGCGCCACAAGTCGAAGCTCCGGACAACGACGTAGTCTTTGTGATAGGGTTCAGGCAACGCCCGTCAGGGTCGTGAGGCCGCCGGGAACCCGTATCGTTGCGGGCGAGGGCAAGCACCATGCAGGAACGGGAGATTGCTAGGCCATTCTGCTATCTTGTCTTCACTGTTGTCGCCAGCAGACAGGCATCCTATACTGATCTGCATTGCGCAAGCGACAGGGGGAGATGGCATGGGCGGTGTCGGCCGCTACATTATTCAACGACTGCTTCTGACGATTCCGATGGTGTTCCTTCTGCTTACGGTCGTCTTCCTCGTCCTACGGGTATTGCCGGGGGATCCGGTGTCGGCCATGCTCGGCGGACGGAACATCTCTGTAGAGGTGCTCGAAAGCTACAGGGTCCGCCTGGGATTCGACCGACCGATCCTTGTGCAGTACGGGTCGTACCTGGCCGGCGTCGTGCGCGGCGATTTCGGAACCTCCTTCCGGACGGGGCAACCCGTCTTGCAGGAGTTGTTCCTTCGTTTCCCGGCCACGATTGAGTTGGCGATCTGCGGCCTTCTCGTCTCCATCGTTCTCGGGATCGTCACGGGCATCCATGCGGCGACGCACGCAGATCGAGCGGTGGATCACGGCATTCGCATCTTCCACATCGCCTCGTTCGCGATGCCGTTGTTCTGGCTGGGGCTGATGTTCCAGGTCTTCTTCGCCGTCAAGCTGGGTTGGCTCCCGGTGGCCGGCCGCCTGGGCGGCCGCCTCGCCTTCACCTTCCGTTCGATCACCGGGTTTTACCTGATCGACGCCGTCATTCAGGCAAACTGGACGGCGCTGGCCGATGTCGCGAAGCACCTTGTCCTGCCGTCGTTCACATTAGGGATCGCGCTGACGGGGCTTCAGGGGAGAATCAGCCGTGCGAGCATGCTGGAAGTGCTGGATGCGGACTATATCACAACGGCTCGCGCCAAGGGATTGAAGGAGAGAGTGGTCGTGCTCGGCCACGCACTGCGGAACGCGCTGATCCCGATCGTGACGGTGTTCGGTCTTCAGTTCGCGGTGCTCATGGGCGGGGCCGTCCTGACGGAGACCGTGTTCTCGTGGCCGGGCATTGCGAGCTATCTCGTGAGAGCGATCGAGGCGCGCGACTACCCATCGATCCAGGGAACGGTCGTGTTCATCGCGCTGTTCATTTCGGTGATCAATCTCATTGTCGACGTCTTCTACTCGATCATCGATCCACGGGTGAGGTACTAGCATGGTCGATGAGACGGTGCGAGGATCGATGATCACGCGACTGCTGGAATGGGCGGTGCGCAAGATCTCGCGTGGCCGGCGCGAACTGCACGGGCAGACGATCCTCAAGGTCGGGTTGGCCATTGTCATTGCCTTCGTCGTCATGACGGTCGTTGCCGTGCGATTCCCCGCCATCAACGGGTATGACCCGACGCTTTATCGAGAAGGAACGCGACTAGAGGGTCCGACCTCTGCGCATTGGATGGGAACCGATCAGCTGCAGCGGGACGTGTTCAGTCGCATCCTCGGCGGCGGAAGGGCGTCGTTGATTGTGGCGTTCTCGGCGGTCGCGTTGAGCATGGCCGTCGGATCCGTGCTGGGATGGATCTCCGGATTCACGGGAGGAATTCTCGACCGAGTGCTCTCTCTCACAATGGATGCCATCTACTCCTTCCCATCGATGATTCTGGCCATTGTGCTTGTCGCGATGTTCGGCGCGGGCATCGGGCCGATGATCTGGGCCGTCGGCTTCGTCTACATTCCGACGTACTTCCGCGTCACGCGCGCTGAGGTGCTCCAAGTGCGGGAGACGATGTACGTTGAGGCCGCGCGCGCGATCGGCGTGAGCAACACGCGCATCGTCCTTCGGCACGTTGCACCGAACACGATTAACGCGATCATGGCGGTCTCCTCGTTCAATCTTGCAGACGCGATTCTGACGGTCGCAGCGCTCTCGTTCCTCGGCTTCGGTCTGCCGCCTCCGGCCCCTGATTGGGGCTTCGATATCCAAAACGGTCAGAAGTACCTGCAATCCGGCGCATGGTGGCTGATCACATTTCCCGGCCTCATGATCATTACCCTGTCTCTTGGCTTCGGCTTAATCGGCGAAGGGATCAGCGATCTCGTCAATCCGAAGCGTAAGCGAAAACGCGTTTGACATTCTCCGACGATTGGTGCTAGGGTGGCCCGCGTCGCTTGCATCGTTTCGACGGACAAACGACAGACACGCGTATGCGTGCCCGTGCGACAACATTTTCGAGGAGGTAGTGCGATGAGAAAAGTGAGGCCAGTTGCCCTGTTGATGGCGCTGATGCTGGTGTTCGGAGTGTTGGCATTTGCCGCGGATGAGCCCCTTCTGATTGGAACGACGGACCGTGTGACCGAGCTATCATTCGCCAATTGCTACGATCACTTCACGTGGCACGTATTGCGTAACTGCACGGACGCACTGACGAAATTCGATACGGAAACGGGTGAGTTCGTCGGAGCGATCGCCGAATCGTGGGACGTGTCCGAAGACGGATTGGTCTGGCTATTCCATATCCGTCCGGGGATCACGTTCTGGGATGGCGCGGTGTGCGATGCGGCGGCAGTCAGGTACTCGCTCGAACGAACCCTTAGACTCGACGGGCCGGAGGGTGGCGTTGGCCTGATCAAGCCGTACGTTGCCGCGATCGAGGTGCTTGATACGCTCGAGCTTCAGATCACGCTGACGCAGGCGGATGCCGTGTTCGATCAGCGAATGTCCGACCAGATCGCTCCCGCTTTGATCTACTCGCCGAACTCCGTTCCGGATGATGAGTTCGCCAACGGCCAGTTCGCCGGAACCGGTCCGTACAAGCTCGTCGAATACGTTCCGGACCAACGCGTGGTCTACGAGGCGTACGACGGCTACTACGGTGACGCCCCGATGAGCTCGCAGGTCGTGGAGGTCATGTATTCGGACGCCGCGACCCTCCGCGCCGCCATCGAGGCCGGCGACGTCGACGTCGTCTTCCGCACGTTGGCTCCGCAGGACGTTGCGGACCTGGAGGCGAATCCGGACGTCATCATCGAGTCGTTCCCGCCGAGTCCGGGAATCCGCTACATGCTGTTCAACGTCACGCAGGCGCCGGTGAACATCCCACAGGTCCGCCAAGCGATCTGCTATGCCGTTGACCGGGATGCGATCGTCACGCAGGTCTTCAGCGACAGCGTCAGCCCGATCTACTCGATGGTCCCGGCTGTCGACCCGCCGTTCTTCGGGTCCTCGCCGACGTTCCCGGCGCGCGATCTCGAGGTCGCCGAGGATCTCCTTGCCGAGGTCGGCTATACGGCCGCGAACCCTCTCGAGGTGAACCTGTGGTACACACCCAATCACTACGGGACGTTCGAAGCGGACGTTGCGACCGTAATCAAGGGAAGTCTTGAAGAGACGGGCATCATCCAAGTCACGATCCAGGTTCTCGAGTGGAGTGCCTACGTCGAGCGGATGAGTTCCGGAGGATTCGACATGTTCCTCCTCGGCTGGCATCCGGACTACTTTGAGCCGTCGAACTTCTTGGCGCCTTGGACGACCGAGTCGCCGGAGAACATGGGTACGTTCTTCAACCACCATCCGAACTACCTGGCGTACAAGAACATCATGGACGTCGCGACGACGACCGTGGATACCGCAGTACGCGCCAAGCTCTATGAAGCGATCCAAGTTCTCAGCACGCAGGACGTGCCGTGGATTCCTCTCTGGTCGATGACCGACGAGATGATCGCCGCTTGGCTGCCGGGCGTTCAGGGCGTCCACGTGTACATCACGATGGACATCAACGTGCCGGACATCTACAAGGAATAACGGAACCGACACGGAATTGTTGGGGCCGGCGGGGCAACGTCCCGCCGGCCTTTCTCTTCGATCGAGATCGAGTGTTCCATGTCGGATCGTCCGGAGTCAGCGTCAGCGGCCGAAGTGCCGGCGAAGGATCGCAAGGAGAAGATCGCGTTCCTCTGCAATGCGATCGCCGAGGCGCACCGCGGCAATGACCGGGGCCCATGCGCGCACCTCTTGCCAGTCAACGGACGCTCCCCGTGCGTAGGCGTGCCGGTAGGCCGCGAAGAACGCATGTCGTAGCGCGAGGATGATCGGGCGCTGCCACCATGCGGTGTCCGGCGGAGCGCCGGCGTGCCGGAACAGATACTTCGTCCATGCGATGTCGGCCGCCGGATTGCCGGACGTCGCCGGCCCCCAATCGATGATCACCGGTCCCGCCGGATCGAGGAGGACGTTGTCGGGATGGAAGTCGCCGTGGCAAACGGAATCTCCATCGGGCATCTGCCGCAAGGCTTCCCGAATTCCGGCGGCGATGTCGTCTCCAACGTCCGCTTGGATGCGCTCGATAACGCGCTCGAATCGGAGCCGTTGCGACGGTAGAGACGTCACCGAACGGCTGTGCACCATCAGATGGAGGTCGGCGAACCGTCGCGCATAGCGCATCAGCAACCACGGACGACGAGACAGCGTGGCGAGCATCGACGGGCCGCCGACGCGGTCCATCACGAATCCGATCCTGCCGCCGATTCGAACCAGTCCATCTTCGCTGTCGTCGAACGGATAGACGGCCGGGCACGGCAAGCCGGCGTCATGCGCTACGCGAAATGCCTGCATCTCGCGCAATGCGTACTCGATTGACGCGCCATCGCGAAACAAACGCAACGCACGCCCTTCGCCCCACGCGTAGATCTCGGCCGTCCGGCCGACGCCGATCCGTTTCGTCGCATCAAGGGTGTGCTCGATCATGAACTCCTTCCGAGGAGGCGAAGCGTCTGCTCGTCCACCACACCGGAGAAGCACCGGTCGATCGCTTCGGAGAAGTCGGTCGGCCCCTCCGCGCACAGTGAAAACAGTGTCATCGAGGAGCGGAATTTCATCCAGTCCGGATGCCCGAAGATCGCCTTCGGATCCGGGTTCGGAAGCGCAAGGACAAGACCGGTACATTCGAGGAGTCTCGGGCCGAGCAGATGGTGGTGCAGGTACCGTTCGGCATCCGTCACCGAATCGAGCGCGAACCGCTCAGACGTTGCGCTACGTCCCAAGCCGCGCAACTGAGGGAAGATGAACCACATCCAATGCGTCCGCTTGCGCCCCTCGGACAGTTCTTGAAGCACCCGCGCATACACGGGTGCTTGCGCCTGGACAAAGCGATCGAGCGAGGCTGCTTCCTTCATCGTGTCCGAAGTATCGCAGCTATTCATCCTGGGGTGAAGCCCATTGTGTGCAAGCGCAGACTCTATTGAACCGCTCCACGCGTGGCGTTATGCTTGCGTTGTCGACGAATGGCGGCACTCAGAGACTGCATGTGTTGCGCATCCCATCGTCTTGCGACAACGCGGGCGATGATTCGCACAACCCTTTCTATCGAACTCCTGCGCGCATTGCACGCGCGCCCCACACTCATGAAGGAGAACTCTTGAACAAGCAAGCACTTCAAGCCATTGTCGACAACGGGTTCGCCGTTCCGGACGGACGGCGAGCCGAGGACCTGCTCCCCGCATTAATGGAACATCTTGGCTCGACGGACCCCATCCTGCGCGAGCGAAGCATGGACGTTCTCGACGCGTGGGGGGGCGACGGCCGCCTGTCCGACGACACGCTCATCGATCTTGGGACACGGATGAGCGCCGACCTATCCCGCGGCCTCGGAAAGGAGGAGAGCGACAGCGTGTTCCGCCGATCGTACGCTGCACTCATCCTGACCATTCCGTTGGCCGCGGATGCACTGTTCGATGCAGGCACGGTTGCCGGGCGAACCGGCTACCTCGCGCCGGAGATCGTCCGGCCATGGCTGGATGGGGCCTTGAGCAGCCTGCGTGCGGAGCGTGACCTACGCGGATTCGTCGATCACAAGGGATGGGCGCACGCGGTCGCGCACATGGCCGATGCGCTCTGCCAATTCGCGCGCAGCCCACACGTCGGTCTGTCGCAACAGCAGGCGATTCTCGATGCCGTTGCGGATCGATTGACGACGCCCGTCGATTCCGTGTTCGTCCAAGACGAAGGCGGCCGGTTGATGCGCGTCGTCTACCATCTGTTGCTGCGAGGGGAACTGCCGCTGGATGCGTACGTCGCGTGGCTGGACGGGTTGCGCACGACGCCCGACGGCCGGACATGGGGATGGGGCGGTCTGTTCGATCTCGAATCGTGCGACCACCGTGCCGTCAATGCGCGCCTCAACGTTTGCGAGGCGTTGCAGGTACTACACCTCTTCCTGATGGTCGGCCCGCGACGCTGGCACCATGAGGACAAAGGCTACTATGCCTTCTACGACCGTCCGATTGCGCAACGAGAGGCGCTTCGCGAGCGCGTCGTCGAGACGCTGCGGGCTCTGTACAGCGGACTCGTACCGCCACCCGGAGAGACGGTCGCTCCTCGTTAGGCGGCGTTGCACGGAGGCCGTCCGCGCGTATGCTTCAAAGCGGAGGCGATGCGTCCATGATCGAGTCGCACCGGCTGTGCCGAGAGTGGAGAACGCGGTTTGACACCGACACGCCGAATGATGTGATTCTGCTCTCCGCGTTGGCCGGTCACTGTCCGGCGACGGCGTTTCTCGATTGTGCCGACGACCCGGAAGGGATCTTCATCCGCACGTACGGCGGGAAGGCGTTCGCCTCCCTCGCGGCGAGCGAGGACTTCCTTCACCAAGCCGTGGATCGAGCGAGCGCCCAGGGTTGGACGGCGCTCGCGGATACGGGGCTTCCTGAGAGCGTTCGAGGTCGAGGACGCGTGGTCGAGCGGCTGAGGTTCGACCGGTGCGATCTCGACGCCGAGGCCCTGCGCGAGCTTCGCGGGAGTTTGCCTTCTGACCTGAAGGCACGACCTCTCGACCGCGAGCTGCTCAAACGATGCCATCATGCCAAGCGTGAACTCCCGGACGAGTACGGCGGTGCCCTTCACGGCTACTTCGACTTGTTCGGCTACGGGATCTGCCTTCTGAGCGGGAACGACGTCATGTGCGAAGCCTACGTCGGGCATGTCGCCGACGATCGGATGGAGGCCATCGTCGGCACGGTCGAGGCGTTTCGAGGCCGCGGTCTTGCTTCGATTGCGGCCGCCTTCCTCGCGGACGAAGCACGAACGCGAGGGCACGCGTTCACGTGGAACTGCGTTGCAGACAATGTTGGCTCGGTTAAGGTCGCGCGGCGGCTCGCGTTTGGGCGCGAGCGTCCGTATCGGGAGATCTACTTGTGACACGGGTGAGAACCAGGACGTAGACCTAGAGGGTCTTGACCATCCGCAGCACGGCGGGAGGGACCAGTCTCATGCGCGGCCAACGTGCTAGAACTTGGAGTCCTTGCTGCGCGTAGAGGCGTTGCGCGTTGGGGTTCCTGCTCGAGACGTCCAGCGTGAACCGTGTGCAACTACAGCCCCGTCCACGCGATTCCATGTGCTGCATCAACGCGCGACCCATCCCCTTCCGTCGATGGGCCTCGTCGACCGCAAGGAACTGAAGGTAGAAGTCGCCGCTGTCGTAGGTGTGCAGGAAGCGCCACATGGGAGAGATCAGCCAGAGGATGCACGCAATGCGGACCGCGTCGCGGCCCGCGGCTTCCTTGAAAGCGGCATCGTTGAACGAAGCGTGCTGCTCCGCCGCGTATCCAGAGGCCATGCCGACGACGGCACCGTCAACCTCGGCAAACACCGCGTACTCGTACGACAGGTCGTGGCTTGGGTAAAGGTAGGCCGTGGCGATAATCTGCTCGAACCGCGGTCCGAACATCTTCCGGAACCCGCCGTCCGCAGCGAGATTCATGAAGCGCGCGAATAGCAATCCTTCTTCGTGCGTGGGACGGGCCGGGCGGATTGTGAGGAGCGGTTGCGAGGACATGCGCCAGTCTAGCGGATGCACGGATCGCGCTTCAACGCAATCGGAAAGCAGACGAGGCGGTCCGGCCGCGGCGGTCGATCGTGATCGTGCGTTCGCGTCCCGGATCGGGCTACAGCTCTCCCGGAGGACTGGGTTGGTCGTAGATTCCGATTCCCTTGTCGGCCTGCTGAGGTAGGAGCGTTGACGCGAGCACGTCGTGGGCCCGATAGAGAGCAGCTGTGAGTTGACTCGCTTCGGCATCGCCGAGGCATTGGCGGAGCTGCCGATCGATGTCGCGGCATTCCCGTTCGATGGCGTCGCGCAACGCGGTTCCTTTCTGCGTGAGGAAGATACGGGAGACGCGATAGTCGAACGGATCGGGCCTGCGCTCGACCCAGCCGCCGGACACCAGATGCTTCAGCAGATTCGAGATGCTTGCCTCACTGGCCTGCGTTGCTCGTGCCAGTTCAACCTGGGATCGACCATCCTCGATCCACAGCTGTTGGAGAATGCGCCGCAATCCCCAATGGAGATTCGTTCCCCTGAAGTGCGCCATCAGACGCTGCTGAACGCGCTCGGTCACCGCATAGACTGCCTGTGCAACGCCGTCCCCGGGTAGTGGTGTGGAACGCTCTCTCATCGCCGGATCACCCCCGAGAACCTACCCGGGAGCACGCAGTCGATCAACTGCGGATGTCGATCTTCGCACGATCACTCAAAAACCGAAAGCGTCTTGACGACGGTATTTCCGCTCCCTAAAGTGTCTGCCGTCGCCGATCGAGGCGGCGTCGGGTTTCGGAGCCCGGCGGGCAGGCATCAGCAGGCGACGCACGACATCCTTCCCGTCCGCTCGTGTCGCGGCTTCTTGCGCGTCGGCGTCGTCGCAAACTCATGGCTCTTCGAAAGGAGCGGGATCCAAGATGAACGCGTACGAAGTGGCAGTTGAACGAATCGACAGCGCTCTGAGGCAACGACATCGCGCGGGAAAACTCGGTCCCGGTGCGTCCCTCGCGTTGACGACGCGGGATCGACTACTGGCCACGCGGGCATATGGCGTAGCCCACGTGCATACCCGGGAGCCTGTCGACGAGACGACGCTGTTCCAGATCGGGTCGATTACCAAGCACTTCACTGCGGTTGCGTGTCTTCGGCTTCACGAGGAAGGGTTGCTCGACCTCCACGCGCCGGTGACGGACGTGCTGGATTGGTTCGAGGTGGCGTCGGGCTACGAGACGCCGCTGACGATCCATCACTTGCTGACACATACGGGAGGGCTGGTGATGATGAACGACTGCTTTCCGTCGAGCTGGTGGCAAGCATGGTCGTTGCGCGACACGCGGCTTGGGTTCGAACCCGGAACCAAGTTCTCGTACTCCAACGTTGGATACAACGTGCTGCAGTGCATCCTTCAGACTGTCACGGGGCAGCCGTTCGGTGAGCTGCTGCGAACGACGGTCTTCGCACCGCTTGGGATGAACGACACGTGGGGGGAGGTCCGGACGGAGCAGCTCCCGCGCATGGCCCGCGGCCACAAGTCTTCCTACCACGACGATCGACCCGCAAGCATCTCGGAACGCCAGGTGCCGGTCAACTGGTACGAGATGAGCGCCGGCTGCGCGAGCGTTGTCACGACGCCCGCGGACCTGTCCCGGTTTCTGCGAATGCTGTTGCGTCGCGGCGTCGCCGACGACGGAAGGAGATTGCTGTCCGAAGAGGCATTCGAGACGATGATCCATCCGTACGTCGACGTTGAGGGTTTCTTCGAAGGAACGAGCCAGGGATACGGCCTGTTGATCGAGCGGTCCGACGACACCGGCGGGACGCAACGCATCATCGGCGGAGGCGAGAACCTCGGCTACGAAGCGGCCATGTATGGGGATTGTGAGACCGGCCTCGGCGTAATCCTGTTCAACAACAGTTTCGACATTTGCTGGAGCGACGTGCGGCATGCGATGTCCGAGTTGATTTGTGCATCGCACGGCGACGTTCCTCCCGAGATGCCTGGGCCGAGCGCGGACGATCCCACGAACATGGAGGATCGGGCGTGCCCATACGCCGGAGAGTACTGCGGGACCGACCGAAGCTTCACGGTGACGGACAACGAGGGGCGAGTCGAGATGGTCTGTGACGGCACCGTTGCGGTGCTGGAACCGATCTACGGCGACTGCTTCGTCACCGGGCATCCGGCGTTCGAACATGCCATGCTTTCGTTCGGACGTGACGACTCGAGCGACGTGGTCGAGGCCTTCTCTCTGGGAGACTGGTTCCGCAACCGTCGCTACCGCGGCCCCACGGAGTTCGCAACTCCAGGGGATTGGGATGCGTACATCGGGAAGTACCGCTCCTTCGGGATTCTCGTCACCAACTTTCGCATCTTCGCGCGCAAAGGGACCCTGTTCCGTCAAGCATTCGGCGGCTACGTCGACGAGCCGCTGACGGATCTGGGAGGCGGAAGCTTCCGCGTCGGAGATGACACCTCACCGGAAATCCTGACCTTCGACGCACTTGCCGGTGGCAGGGCACTGCGCTGCCGCGTCGCCGGTGGCGCCTTCTTCCGAGTGGACGATCCGTGAGGATTCAAGAGAACTCGTACGACATGCAATCCCGAGACCGCGTGTGCCCGATCGCCGATTCGCGAAGCCCGCGGTACGACGCTGCTCTAGAAGAGGCGGTCCTTGCCGAGCACGCGGCGGGTCATGGAAAGCGTTCCCGTATGATGCGCCTCGTGAACCGTCAAGAAGGCAATCACGGAAACCTTGGTCTTGAAGTACTCGGAAGGAACAGCAGGTGGGCTTTGGAGATCTTCCTCAGTCGCCGCCTCCAGATACGCTTTCAATTGCGCGAATTGCGCGTCCAGCGCCGCACGACAGACCTCGACGCCGGGATACTCGCGCGGATCCCGCGGCTCGGTACCCATGTCGAACAGTTCATCCCAGTTCTCATCATAGAGTTGCTTGCCGAGTACCAGCTTCAGGAACTTCGCGCGGGAGTGGGCGAGATGCCCGAGGATCCAGATGGCGGGATTGGGAAGGCCCTCAGGCTTCTGGTACCAATCGTCGCCTTCGATTCCCGTAGAGAACATCTCGATGAATGCGTTGCTGCGCTCGAGTCCCAACCAGAGTGCATGAGCTGTTGGATTCACGGTGCGCCTCCTTGCAGAGAATAGGATGACAACAGTCTACGCGACGGGACGCACAGCTGCGACCGCGAAGGAATACAGCCAAGCCCTGCGTAGGGATTGGTAAGCTGGCATCTCGGAGGCCGGATGCCATCAGCTCAGAACCGATCCAACACTCGTCATTCTCGGGGGCAGGAATGGCGAGCGATTGAGGAGAAACATCCTCCGGGCTCAACCGATCGAGTATCGAACCGCCTGGCCGTGCACTGCGCATTCCACGAGGTGATCGGAGATGCCGCCATTGATTGCCGCTACCTAGAGTAGCGGAAGTCTGCGTATCCGATCAGTATATCCATCAGCGCATCAGTATAAAGACGCAGAAAACTGGAATCGAGCGTCCATATAAGATTTGACAACACGCGATAAAAGACGAAAGAATACAACTGGTGTGTGAAGACACATCGCAACGGAGCCCCGATGCAGCGAAGACAAGTACGAAAGCCGCTCACGGATCCTACATCGGGGATGGCGAACGACAGCCGACAACGTGCCCGAACACTGGCACGGGGTACAAGGAAAGGAGGAGTCTTCATGTTGACGCGAAGCAAACTGGCTATCTCCGCATGCCTGCTACTGGCCGTGATGGGAAGCGTGACCGCCGTGGTGGGCGCGCACACCATCACAGGAACGGTGTTTTCAGTCGATCAACCGGGATGGGTGCTCTCCTACGGCGTGATCACGGCCTACGAAGTGGATGTTCTCCCCGGCAACGTCTATGTGGTAGATCCCACGCCGATTGCCACGGCGGCGATCAACGGCGTGGGGCAGTTCACGCTCTCGTTCCCGTGGGCGCCCGTCGCGGGTCCGCCGATCCCGCCGGACTACGAGAGCGGTGATCCGGACCTCATCTTCCTGATCACGCAGGACACGGGTGCGGTGGAGACCGTGTATCAAGAGGCCCCAAGCGACCTTCATCCCAACGTGGCGAACGGTGCCATGCTGGATCTTGGAATCCCATCGGGCGTGGGCGTGTTCATCAACCCTGCGCCGATCGCCAACTTGGTGCCAAATGACGATCTGTTCCTGTTCACGAGAGTGGGCAATCTGCCGACGGCGGACATCGACTGCAACCCCGGGACATCGTCAAACACGACGGGCTACTACCGTGCGCGTAACCAGGGGTACGCCGGCACGGAATCCGACGTGCCGTTCGGCAGGACACTCGATCTGTTCGGATGGTTCGGGCAGTACACGAACGTGGACTACTACCGGGTGCGCTATAGCACGAACAGCGGAGCCATGTGGGAGTACGTGAAGACGAACCTGCCCAACAAGTGGTACGACACATCCGAATGGAAGTGGGTCTCGCAATCGATGGGGCCGTTCTCCGAGAGTGGATTGGACTACCTCTACGTCGTCCCGCACTTCTACGACCCGGATCCGACCGACGGCATCGCCGCCGGCTCATATCCCTGGGCGTACATGAGTCGGATCGCGCGCTTCGACAGCACGCTCGTTCCCGATGGCACGTGTCTGATCGCCATCGAAGCCTATCAATGGAGTGGATCGAATCTGGTCTTGGCAAGCAGCGTTGTCCTAGAGCCAAACTACGGGCAGATCCTCTTACGCATCGACAACACCGCTCCGATTGCACACATCAACGCTGTGCAATTGACCGGCGCAACGCTAGCGCCGTGCGCGATGCTCACCTTCGGGACGACGGGATCGGACTGGATCGGGGTTTCGATCAAGGCTTGGGATGCCAACGGACACCTCAGTAGCTACAGCCTGAGTGCTCAGTACGGCCAAAACCAAGCTGTCACGTCCCCTCCCGCGACCGCGAGTTCGAACTACGGGGCGCAAACGTACGTGCAGGCCTGGCAGGGTTGCGACCCGTGCATGGTGACGTACTACGGAGACGTGTACTCGCCCTCGGACATGCCGGATTGCGCGTACCAATTCCGGCTTTCGGTGACCAAGCGAACCACGAACGGCTACGGGAAGATCTATCAGGGCATCACGGATACGTGGCACGTATACATCGACCGACCCTAGGAGGTGACATCAATGAGACGAATGAAGCCCATTCTTGCGTTGACTGTGATCGCAAGCCTGATGATCGGGACGGTGTGCTCGGGGCAGTACGTCCTGACGAGAAGCGTTCCACCGCTGCCGCCCGTCAGTCCCGCCTACCCGTACAGCGCGGACTACGACTGGTACAGTGGCGCGGCTGCGGTGCAGATGGCACTGAACGGTTGTGCGTCCTCGTCGGCACGCACGCTGATTCCGCAAACGACGATCTACAACGAGATTCAATCGTACAACAGCGAAGGCGGGGCGCTCGGATGGTACTGCGATCCGAGCGGCGTCGAAGGGGCACTGGAAGCGGACGTCTACTACAGCTCGTGCGGGTGCTGGTCCGATGTCTCCGACGCAAACCGGCAGTCCGTGCTTGAATCGACGCTGTATTGGATCGATACGTTGAAGTACCCGGCCGTGGTCTCGATTGGAGCGTACGAACACTGGGTGGCAGTGACTGGATTCAAGGTAACAAGCACAGCCTCCGACATCTGGTCGGGCACGATCACGCTGGATCAGATCTGTTACCACGATCCATTGGCGTCCAATCCTTCCACATGCATTGTGAGCGGTGCGACGTGGCTTTCGGATGTCACACTGTGGGGTACATCGCACAGCCGGCCGGGCAGCGCGTGGGACAACGAGTACATTGCGATCGTCGAGCCGCCGGAAATCGAGCCGCTTGAGATCGTCGTCGAGCCACATCCGCAGCAAGGGGAACTTATCCCGCAGGAACAGATCGCCGAGCAATTCACGGAGTGGTTCTACATGCTGCCGAAGGCGGAGACCTGCGGTAGCGACTTCCCACTGGTCGACATCGCCGAGGAGGTGCGTTGGAACGATCCGATCCTCGTGGAGATTCCGTCCACGGATGCGCGCTACTACTGGATTTCGGCGATGGAGCCGTCGCAATTGGTGGCGATCGTTAACCCGTTTGACTCGACGGTTGAGGAGTTCCGCGTCTTCGAACGGGAGCAAAACTACGTGGTCGACGGCGGTCAGATCGCCGAGCACATGGTCGACACGCTTCGCGAATCCGGAGCGCGTGTTCTGAATGTCGAGCAACCCCGACTCGTCTTCAGCGATGAATTCGCCGGGCTTGGCCGTTGTCAACCGGTCTGGCAGGCGCACGCCGATATCGTGACGGTCGAGGGCGTGAGTGACCGTGTGCTTGTGAACATCACCACAGGCGGCTTGTCCGCGGTGCCCGGGCCACTCGATCAAGGCATACAAGGGTCCTGTGTGACGTTCGAATCGTTCATGGCAGGTCAGGAGTTCAAGCCAGGCGGCCTGCTGGCCGAGTCCGGCATCGAAATGATCGTGTCCGACAGCATGTGGGGAGCAGGTGGGTACCTCGAGATCTATGACGGCCAGCACGCCGGTGGCTCGGGACACGATGGCTTCGTGCAGAATGTAGCCCTCGGATTCAGTGCCGCAAGCGCGCTTTCCAAGATCACCTTGGACTATGGCGTCTATGGCGGGCAGCTCGCCTTGGTGCTGAACGATGTCATGGTTGAATGCGAATCGTTCCGGGAACTGGACGGCCAGACGGTTGGTGGAATACTCATCGCTGTGCGTGCGGATTCCGAAACATACGGGCATCTGGAGCTGACCGGGATATTCAGGTCGTTCTACTTCGGGCGACGAGAATCCGAAGTGCAATTCGTGATCTGCGGCCAAGAACTCTGGATCGACAACATCTGTTTCCACTAGGTACGCCGGCAAATGAAGGGGGCACATACCTTGTCGCGTCAAGCATCGACAGGCATGTGTCCCCCCGGGATCTCGTGAAGTGGGTCCGCGGATTGCCTCTACTTCGCGGCTGGTGCGGCCAGCTGAACGTACACGTTCTCGATGGTGCCGTCCTGAGAGACGAAGCGGATGCTGCAGATGCCGGGCGCCAGGTCTGCAGTCTCGATCTCGAAGCGATATGCACCGGGCTCGTCACCGTAACGGACGACCCAATGGTCGACGAGCCTGGCAGCCATCGGGCGAACGTCCGTGTCCAGTGCGTTCACGTAGGCGCGAATGCACGAGGTGAGTACTCGGAAGGCGTATCTGAGTACGGATGGCGGCCTGCCAGGTTCGCCGACGGACGGACCGCACGTGCTGCGCGGCCGTCCGTCGTGCTTTGGGAAGACGTGTCGGCGAGATTCAGGCGATGGCTTCCTGGATCGGGATCGGCGCCGTTGCCGCGGTGAGCGTGGCAAGCTTCTCCTGCTGCTCCCGCATTCGTATCTTTGCCGCAGCAATCTGTTCCTGTACAGCCTCCAGCGACGTCCCGCCCTTCGCCTTTCGAGCCGCGACCGCGCGGTGCGGATCGAACACGGCATACAGGTCTTTCTCGAACGCCGGATGGACCTTCTGATAGTCGTTGATCGCAAGATGCTTGAGCGGCACGCCGAGCCGTTCCGCGGCACGTACCGTAGCGCCGACAACGGCGTGTGCTTCTCGGAACGGGACGCCCTTGGACACAAGGTAGTCGGCCAAGTCGGTCGTCAGCATGGCGTCGTTTCTCGCGACCGCCATGTGCGCGGCCCGCACCTGCATGGTTCGAATCAGTCCGGAGAGCAGTGGCAGCTCGAGCTTCAGCGCGTCGATCGCGTCGAACAACGGCTGCTTGTCCTCCTGCAGATCTTTGTTGTATCCGGAGGTGAGTCCCTTCAACGTACACAGGAATCCGGTGGCATGGCCGATGATGCGCCCCGCCTTCCCGCGGATCAGCTCCAGCGCGTCCGGGTTGCGCTTCTGCGGCATCAGGCTGGATCCCGTGGTGTACGACTCCGACAGCGTCACGAACCCGTACGACTCGCCGGACCACAGAATGAGCGTCTCGGCGAGGCCGCTGAGGTGCGTCTGGAGCAGCGCGGCCCACATGAGGAGCTCGGCCACGAAATCGCGGTCCTCTACGGCGTCGAGTGAGTTCTCGGACGCGCACGCGAATCCCAGACTGTCGGCAAGTGCGTCTCGGTCAATGGGATACGGCGTTCCCGCCAACGCACCGGATCCGAGCGGACAGACCGCGGTTCGCGCAGCCGCCTCGATCAGCCGATCGCCGTCGCGCAGGAGCTTCCACACCTGTGACAGCATCCAATGACTGAAAAGGATCGGCTGTGCGGTGCGCAGATGCGTGTAGCCGGGCATTACGATGGAGAGGTGTCCCTGCGCCTTGTCGATCATCGCTTGCTGCAATGCAGCCAATGCCGGACCTAGGGAAGCGGTTTCGTCGAGGACGTACAGGCGCAAATCCGTGGCGACCTGATCGTTTCGAGATCGACCGGTATGGAGCTTTCCCGCCAACGGGCCGATCTGCTCCGTCAGCAACCGCTCGACGACCGTGTGGACGTCCTCGTCTCCGGGCGCGTGCGTGACGTTGCCTGCAGCCAGCATTTCGCCGA
>Ga0272441_10002332_pt1 | contig 38547 bp, 26 predicted proteins | sample SSMProp6N_FD_193582 | JGI IMG/M metagenome (GOLD analysis project Ga0272441, IMG submission 193582) | Marine sediment archaeal communities from Little Sippewissett salt marsh, Falmouth, MA, United States - SSM-Prop-6N | ecosystem: Environmental > Aquatic > Marine > Wetlands > Sediment ... | reverse complement strand
TACGATCAATCACATCCTATGCGAACCTCTCATAACATGCAAGAACAAACTGGGATAAACGAATAAATATGATAGACTTATGAACAAGTGAGGGGGCTGTCGACTTCTGAGGGAGGCGTCAAGTAAGGACATTTCGAGGGGCAAAATGGGTAACCAATCCGAGAGGATTTTCACTTTTTTTCCAACACGCGGCTCGGATTCCGGCGCACGACGAAACCCAAGTCTCTTCAGAACAGGAGAATACACGTTCGCCCCCCGCTTGGCTCGCCGTCACACCCAGGGGCGCTTGCGGTTCTTCGCCTTGACCACCGCCCGCTGGGTCAGCCGTACGTCCATGGTCACCTGGAAGTCGAACATGCCGAGGCAGAGGAAGTCCGCGCCGTTCTCGAACGCCAGCGGGATGCCCTCCTTCGGAGAGATCGCCCCCGCGGCCAGGACCTTGAACGCGATCCACGGAACCTTGACGTCCTGCATGAACTCGATGGTCTCCTTGTAGTCCCGGCAGAAGAGGTTGTCGTGGTACATCGCGTGGTCGGGCGAGTTCCGCTCGTACATCTCCATGTACCGGCGGTTGCCCTGGGGATGGGCCGACCAGTAGCGGTCGTGGTGGAGTGTCTTCATGTAGAAGTCGGGCTTCAGGCCCTCCTTCTCGGCGAACTGGATCGGCTCCAGCCGGTGGGCGCAGATGCCTGCGGGGATGCCGTGCTTCCGCATGATCTCCATGGCCTTGACGATGTTGTCGTACTTCTTCTGGTGGTACCAGGTATCGCTCGCCCCGCCCCAGAGATACGCCGCCGACGCGCCCAGCTTGAGGTGCTCTTCCAGCAGCCGCTCCCACCGATTGATGTCCGTGGTGATGACATCGGCGATCCACTGCATCTTCCCGCCCCACTCGTCCCAGTACTTCGACAGGCGGAACCGGTGGAAGTTGTGATTCTTCAGCACGATCGTGTTGACGCCCTGCTCCTCGCACCGCTTGAGCGTCACCAGGACCCGGTCCTCCGTGTTGTACCGGGCCGCCAGCGTGTTGACGTAGCTCAGGTCCCGCGCGTGCATGTTCATGCTGATCAGGTTGCTGCCGCTGATGAGCCGGCCGACCTTCAGCTTGCCGATCCGCCCGACGGGCATCTGCTTCTGGAGCGCGACGACCTTCGGGTCGCCCAGGTCCAGCCGCTTGAGCCGGGCGTACTCCCGCGCCTCGGCGGCCGTCACGATCCCGCCCCGATCGGCCTCGCGCGCCGACGACGACGCGCCCTGTGTTGCGTGGGGAATCACCCCCATCGCCGACCCCGCGCCCAACGCCCCAAGAAGCTCCCGGCGGGTCGATCCGTGTCCTGCCATTCTCTCGCTCTCCAGGCCCCCACGTTCGCATGACGTATCCGTGCGGCCCGATGACGGGCCGCGATGATCCTACGGGCTCCCCCTCGGGCAGGCAAGCTAACGGACGGAATCGCTGCCGCTGGGGGTGGATGCACCCGTTGAAGGCATGTATGATCCCTCTTCGGATACCGATTCAGCGACGGAAACGGAGAAGACCAGCCCGATCGGCTGGCACCGTGGGACAGCAATGGGGTCGACATCGGAACCGACGGGGCAGATCGACACGCCCGAGCCGCTGCGCTACCAGCAGGACGTGCTGGCGTACCTCCGCGACAACGAGCGTCCACTGTGGAACTGGTTCGCTTCCCACAAGCGGCGCGGCGAGTACGCTGAGGCCGTGCGAATGGACCTACTGAAGTCCACCTACCGGCTGGACCGCGGAAACCACAGGGACCTCTACGAGAAAGCCCGCGCGGCCGCGTCCCGCCTCGGGATCGCCGCCCCCGTCACGCTATACCAGGCGCAGCAGGCCCAGAGCATGAACGTGTCGCTGGCCTACACACCGGGCGAGGCCCATATCGTGCTCCAGGGCGACGTGCAGTCGTTGCTGGCCGACCGCGAGTTCGAGGCCATGTTCGGCCACGAGTTGGGGCACTTCCTGCTATGGGAACGATGGGACGGCAGCTACCTGGTGGCGTCGGACCTCCTCGCCGCCCTGACGCGGGACCCCTCGGCCGACCCGGTGCACGTCGAATCGGCCCGGCTGTTCGGCCTGTACGGCGAGGCGTACTGCGACCGGGTGGCACTCCAGGCCACGGGAGACCTGCTGACGGTCGTCTCCACGCTAATCAAGATCGAGACGGGCTTGAAGAACGTCAGCGCCGGAAGCTACCTGGCACAGGCGGCGGAGATCTTCAGCTCGTCCGACGTGAAAGCCGACGGCCTTACGCATCCGGAAGTATATATTCGTACACGAGCGCTCCAGCTCTTCGACCAGGGCGCGGAGGACACGGACAGAGCCGTCGCCCGAATGATCGAGGGCGACCCGGGCCTCGATACGCTCGACTTGCTGGGACAGAGACGCGTCGCCGATCTCACCCGCCGGCTCATCGACCGGGTGCTGTCCAAACCGTGGATGCGGACCGACGCGAACCTCTCCCACGCCCGGCTGTTCTTCGACAAGTACGCGCCCCCCGGCGCCGGGGATCCGAGCCTGCCCACGGACCTCAAGACAAGCGACGAGGCGCTGCGGAAGTACTACACCTACGTCCTGCTCGACTTCGTCGCCGCCGACCGCGCCCTGGAGGAAGCGCCCCTCGCCTGGGGCCTTCTGCTCGCCGAGGAACTGGGCCTGGCCGAGCTGTTTGAGAAGGCGGCACGCAAGGAGCTTTCCCTTATCAAGAAGGTTCTCCAGCGTGTCCGCAAGGACGCCGAGAAGACCGTGGCCGCCGCCGATCGCGAACTGCCGAAGCCCGGGGAGGGGTCCGCACCGTGAGCACGTTCAAGGAGTTCCTGCGGGCGCGCCTGGAAGCGGGCGGGTTCACCACCGAGGACACGCTGGTCAGCTTCCTTCCGCTGATGCGTCAGGTCATCGAGGCCCACGCCGCCGGTTGCTGCGCGCCACTGCGGACCCTCGACGGGCTGTCCGTGGACAACGCCCGAATCTGGTTCCATGAGTCCGCCCGCGTGGCGCCGAAGGACAACGCCCCCGCCGTTCGCCAGCTCGACCCGGCCGGCACGGGCGCGGTGGAGGTCGTCGGCGAGCAGAAGCGGTCCTTCGACGTCACCGAGGGCACGGTCGACGTGCGGGACCTGCGCATCGGCGATCTCGACGCGGACGTCACGAAGCCCGTGTACCTGCCCGGCTACGTCGCGTGGGAGCACGCGGCCGACCACCACGACCCGCTGACCGACGTGTTCAGTCTGGGCATCATTCTCGCAAGCCTCGCCTGCGGGCTGGACTTCACCTGCCCGGAGGACCTGCGGCAGTTCGTCTCGAACCGGGACAACCTCTTCCGCATCCAGCCGGGGCTGCACCCGGTGCTGGCCAAGGCCATCGTGCGGATGACGGAGCTCTCCCGCCACAAACGGCTCCAAGACCTCGGCGCGGTCCTGCGGTCGCTGGAGAACTACCGCGACCAGGAGGTGGACTTCGACTACGACCTCCAGCGGGTCGAGGGCTTCGGCCAGAAGGACCGGGCCGGCAAGCAGGAGATCATTCTCGCGAAGCTGCAGGAACGTCTGTTCGAGATCTCCCGCCGCAATCGCCTGCTGCACTTCCGCACCACCACGAACACGGTGAACCTCACCCAGGCGTCCGTGCCGCTCTCCTTCGACGTCAGGAACATCCGGGTCGACCAATTGCTCACGTGGGGCCCCACGCTCCGCAAGCACCTGCTCTCGGACAAGCCGTTTTGCCTGAACCGATACCTCAACTTCGGCGAGGTGCACTATCTCGCACCGATCCTGGACCGCATCCGCACCGAGGCGCTCCGCGACCGGGCGGAGTATGGCTTCGCCCAGCTCCGCCTGGCCGTCTGCTTCCTGCGGTGGTCCAACCTCAAGGCCTCGCCCCCCGAGCAGTACGACTCCCCCCTCGTTCTCGTGCCGATGGAGCTGACCCGGAAAAAGGGCGTTCGCGACACGTACTGGCTGCGAAGGCAATCCGACGAGGCCGAGATCAACCCCGTGCTGCGGCACCAGTTCCGCCAGCTCTATAGCATCGACCTGCCCGAGACGATCGACCTGAGCACGCGGACTCTCGACGACCTCCACAAGCTCCTCGTCTCCCAGGTTCACGCCACCGACACGACGATCACCATCCAGAAGGTCGCCCGCCCGCGCATCGACCTGCTTCACGACCAGGCCCGGCGGCGCCTGGACCTGTATCGCCGGCGGGCGCGGCTGGCCGGACGCGGCGTTCGTCGATACATGGACTTCGACTACAGTTACGACGCGGCGAACTTCCAGCCGCTGGGCCTCCAGTTGTTCTCCGCGCGCATCCGCCCGCCGGTAACGCAGCTCCAGGCAATTGTGGAGGACAACCCCAGGCCGCGAACCTACGTCGTGCCCAAGACGAACGCGCCCGTCGCCCGGAAAGAGCGGCAGTTTTACTCCCTCCGCGACGGCACGACGGACAACCCCCGACATTGGGAATTCGATCTCTGCCGCGTGACGCTGGGCAACTTCCGGTACCGCAAGATGACGCTCGTGAAGGACTACGCCCAACTGCTGGCCTCGCCCCGGCAGAGCGAGGCCTTCGACGCGGCGTTCTCCATGTCGTCCGAGCCCGCCGAGGAGGTCGCCGACGCCGCCCCACCGCTGGCGGAGCGACACCAAGTCGTGCCCGCCGACCCCACCCAGGCGGCCGCCGTGGCCCATGCCCGCACCGGCCGGAGCTACATCATCCAGGGCCCGCCGGGGACGGGGAAATCTCAGACCATTGTCAATCTCATCGCCGATTGTGTCGCGCGAGGCAAGCGGGTGCTGTTCGTCTGCGAGAAGCGGGCCGCGATCGACGTGGTCTACCTCCGCCTCAAGCAACAGGGCCTCGACACCCTCTGCTGCCTCATCCACGACTCCCAGGCCGACAAGAAGGCCTTCGTCATGGACCTCAAGCAAACGAGCGAGTCCTTCCTGGCCGAATCCCAGGGCGGACGGCGCGGCTGGCAGCGGCGGCGTAGACGGCTCCTGCGAGAGATCGACAAGGAACTCGAGCCGATTGATCAGTACAATCGGGCCGTCTGCGCCACGTCCGACATGCCCGGGATACCGGTCAAGGACCTGCTCCGCCGTGCCGTGCAGTTGCAGGACCACACGCCGGAGCTTTCGCCCCTCCAGCTCGAACGCCTGCCCGTCTATCGCGTCTGGGCCGAGAATCTCGACGCCGTCGGCCGGTTTGTCGAGGTCCTGGGGGACATCCAGGACGACGGCGTCTTCGCCAACCACCCACTCCGCCTTCTACACAGCCGGATCTCGCGGATCGACCGACCGCTGACCTGGCTCACCGCGCACGTCGAAGAGGCCGAGGCCCTGCTGGACAGCACAATGCAGGTCCTCTCGCAGTCCGGCGTGCCCGCCGACCTGTGGGACACCTACGACCGGTCGGCGGAACTGGTCGACTTCGCCGCCGCCGTCGAGCCCATCGCCGCGGCCGGCCTGTACGGACTGCTCGATCCCCGCAGCGAGATCAGCCAACGCATCAAACCGCTCTGCGCAGAGTACGCCGCCCGGCAGGCCGAGCTGGCGGAGGCCACGGAGAAAACGGCCCACTGGCGGCAGACGCTCCCCCCCGACGACCTCGCCAACGCCCTGTCCCAAGCCCGCGCGTTCCAGGGCGGTCTACTGAGCTTCCTCAAGCCCTCGTGGTGGCGGCTGCGGAAGATCCTCAACGCGTGCTACGACTTCAAGGCCCACGTCGTCCGACCGGGCTGGGTCCAGGTCCTGGAGGGCCTTCGCGACCGGTACGCCGCCGCGGAGGCCGTCGACGCAGCCGCCCGACGGCTGCGCGACGAAGGCGGCCTGCCGGAAGATGTCGGCGCCTTCCTCCAGCGGGTGCGAGAGCAGCGCGAACGCGCGGAGACCCTGCCTGACCCGCTTCGGGCGTGGCACGAGCACGTCCTCGCCGACGGGGACAGGCAGCACGTGATGGCGGACCTGGCCCGGTCACGGCAGGACCTCTTGGCCCTTCGGGAGCACAGCGACGCCTTCCTGGGCCGCTACCGCGACCGGCCGTTCGAGCAGCTCACCGACGACCTCATGCTCATCGGCGAGTCCCTGGACGAGCTGCCCGATTTCCTTCACGTCCTCTCGCAGCTCGCCCACCTGCCCGAGGAGTTGGCGGCCGCGTTCCGCGAGCTGCCCTGTGACGCCGCGGCGCTGGAGGCGGCGATTCTCGACCGCACCGTAACCGAGGTTCTTCGCGCCGAATCCGCGATTCGCCGCTTCGACGGCGGGGTCTGTCGCCGCCAGGTTGCCCGGCTGGACATGCTCTACGACCGCTGGCAGGAGGTGAACGCGCTCGCCGTGCGCGAAAACGTCCACCGCCGATACCGGGAGCACGCAAGTCTCTGCACGCTCGCCGACGCCCAACTCACCGACGAGCAGCGCGGCTCCAAGAAGGCGTACGGCAAGGGGAGGCGCGAGCTGGAGCACGAGTTCGGGAAGCAGATGCGGTACAAGCCCATCCGTGACCTGGTGGCCGGGGCGTCCGGGGCGGTGATCCGCGACCTCAAACCGGTCTGGCTAATGAGCCCGTTGAGCGTCTCCGACACGCTCCCACTGGAGGCGGATTCCTTCGACACGGTCATTTTCGACGAGGCGAGCCAGATCACGCTGGAGGAGGCGGTCCCCTCGCTGTTCCGGGCCCGGCAGGCCGTCGTGGTGGGCGATGAGATGCAGTTACCCCCCACCGACTTCTTCTCCGCCAAGTCCGCCGACGAGGACGACCGGCTCCGTTTCGACGAGGAAGGCGATACGGTCGAGTACGACCTCGCCTGCAATAGCTTCCTGAACCACTCCGCGCGGAACCTCTCGGCCCGCATGCTGGGGTGGCATTACCGCAGCCGGTCGGAGGCGCTGATCGGCTTCTCCAACTGGGCGTTTTACGCGGGCCGGCTGCTGACCGTCCCCGACGAGCGTCTCCAGGACCGCCGGCGCGAGGAGCTGCTGGTCGCCTCCGCCGAGGACGCCGACCGCATCGGCCCCGAGCTGCTCCGCCGGCCGGTGAGCTTCCACTTCCACCAGAACGGCTGCTACGAGCGCCGCCGCAACCGCGCCGAGGCCGACTACATCGCCCACCTCGTCCGCAGCCTGATTCGCCAGACGCCGCATCGCAGCATCGGCATCGTGGCCTTTTCCGAGGCTCAACAGGACGAGATCGAGCGCGCCCTCGACCGCCTTGCCGGCCAGGACCCCGCCTTTCGCGAGCAGCTCGACGCCGAATACGAGCGAGAGGAGGACGACCAGTTCGTCGGGCTGTTGGTCAAGAACCTGGAGAACATCCAGGGCGACGAGCGAGACGTCGTCCTCATGAGCGTCTGCTACGGCTACAACGCCGAGGGCAAAATGTACATGAACTTCGGCCCCATCAACCAGAGCGGCGGGGAGAAGCGGCTGAACGTGGCCTTCTCGCGAGCCAAGCACCACATGGCGCTGGTCAGCTCCATCCGCCACGGCGACATCCGCAACGAATACAACGACGGCGCCCGCTGCCTGAAGAACTACCTCCGCTACGCCGCCGCCTGCTCCGTGGGCGACCTGCCCGCCGTCCGAGGCGTGCTGCACGAGTTGGCGGCCTTCCGCGACGATTCCGCCCCCGCGACGACGCAGGCCAACCCGCTCGTCGACGGACTGGCCCGGAGGCTGCGGCAGCGAGGCTACCGGGTCGACCTCGACGTCGGGCTGTCTCACTTCCGCTGCGACCTCGCCGTTCGCCGCGAGGGCGACGAGCAATACCGCCTCGGCATCCTGGTGGACTCCGACCGCCACTACGCTCAGACGGACCTGCTGGAACGCGACCTGCTCAGACCCAAGCTGCTGCGCGCGTTCGGCTGGCGCCTGACGTGCATCCTCGCCCAGGACTGGTACCGCGACCGCGAGGGCGCCCTGGCCTGCATCGAGCGTCTGCTCGACGACCGGCCCGACGTCGAGGCAACCGCCCTGGAGGACCGCTCGGTCTACAAGGAGTACATCGACTCCCTCCTGGCCGCCGACGTCCTGCCGGGAGAGGCAGCGGACACCGCCCCCGTCGGCGACGCCCCCCCGCCCAAGGGCGCGGACAGCCCCGGCGCCAAACGACCCGGCAGGTCTCGGCCGCCCGCGGGAGCCCCGCCCCCTTCGGGTGAGAAGTCCGCCGGCGGCGAGCTGGCGGAGAACACCCCCCGGTACTTCGAGTACGTCGGCGGCTCGTCCAGGAAGTTCTGGGAAGTGACCCTCAGCGACAACCGGTACAGCGTTCGCTTCGGCCGCATCGGCACGTCCGGCCAGGAGCGGACCAAGTCCTTCCCCACGCCCGCCCAGGCCCGCCGCGCCGCCCAAGCCGTCCTCCGGAGCAAGGTCGCCAAGGGCTATAGAGAGAAGCCCCGTCCGGGCTGATCGGGCCCGTGATTACAGGCGTTCTGAAGCGGCCACGAACTCGCCGACCTCGCCCATGGAGGCGAAGAGAGCGCTCAAGGTCTCGGAGATTGCCCAGGAACGGACATGGAAGACGGGCAAGGCCGCCGGAGCGAACGGGACGGGTCATGCGGCCGGGCGCTGCTTGCCGGCGAGGCCGGGCGGGAGGATGGCCGCATAGCAGATGGTACGCTCCGGTGTCAGGACGAACAGGACGGACCGCCCGTCGGCGGCCTCGGGGAAGTCGGCCAGCAGGAACCGCGTGGTGGGGGCGTACGTGGCGCGGAGCTTGCTGAAGGGCCGGCCGACGGCCCGGCCGGCGCGGGCGCGAAGCTCCGCCTCGGTGAGCGTCCGGAAGCGGGCCTTCTCGGCCAGGGCGTCGAAGTGCTTCCGGAAGGGGGAGTAGGTCTTGAGGAACACGCGGCAGATGTCCTCGGGGCACAGGCCGCCGGGAAAGCTGGACTGCACCGCGCCCGTTCGGGCATGCACGTAGCAGAAGACGAACGCCCCCATCGGGCGGGGGTTCTTCCCGGCCGCCTCGGGCTTCTGCCAATCGCACATCCACATCCAATCGCCCTTGTGCGCCACGCCGACCAGGTCGGACCCGATGCGGAGCAGTTCGGCCTTCTTCAGCTTGAACGCGGCGAGGTCCACGCCGCCCTGCGCGAGCGTTCGGCGGGCGATCTTCAGCGCCTGGTCCTTCGAGAGCGTCGGCTTCGTCGGGCGGTCCAGCGGGTCGGTCATTGCCCAGGCCAGTCGGCTTCGGAACGTGTCGATCGGCCAGCCGCCCGTGGTGACGGCCCCGACGTTGACGGCGATCTGCCGGCCGCCGAGGGGCATGATCCACCACGTCCCTTGCCCGTGACTTAAGTCGGTGTACACCTCCCCGGTGCCCTTGAGAATCAGGACGTATTTCCTGCTTGCGGCAAGGCGGGAGGTATCGCAGATGAACGTGCTGTCGGAACGGACGCGGATCGTCTGCCCCACGGTCACGTCCCCCTTGTGCACCTTGGAGACCTTCACCAGGGATTCCTTGGTGTGGTGGACGGGCCGGTCGGGGCCGGGGGGCTTGGGCATCTCGGCCTGGGAGACGACCTCCCCCTCCACAATGGCCTCCGCGTTTTTGATCAGCGCCCGGAACCGAAGCCCCGCCACCTTGCCGCTCGCAGCCTGGGGCACCGTCAGAGCCAAGGCAGTCGCCGCCACGAACCACTGTGCTTTCCCCATGGGTCCATTCCTTTCCTTCGAGGGTCGTTACCGCATCTACAGACGCGGACCCCGGGCGAGAGTTCCTACGGAAAGGATATGAAAATGGGCTTTCAGGGGGTTCGCGGCACGAGATAGAGGGCGACGGTCCGCAGCGTCGGGCAGACGCGCGACGCCAGCACGCGAACCCGCACCTGCCGCGCGGACGTCTCCTTGAAGCGCACCAGCCGCTTGTATCCCACCACCGTTCCAGTCGTCAGCTTCCGCCACGAGCCGCCGACGTGGGCCTCGACGGCGAACTCCTCGATCCGCTGGCCGACGCGGATGGCCTCCTGGAGCATGATGCAGTTAAACGTCCGCTCCTCGCCGAGGTCCAGCGTCAGCGTCGCGGCCGAGACGCCGTCGTCCGTGGACCAGTACGTGCTCTTCTTGCCGTCGACCGCCATGCCCGGCGAATGCTTGCCGTCGGTGCCGCGCTGGGCGGACGCCGTGGCGGCCGAGCCGTTGGCCAGGTCCCGCGCGAACGACGCCCGCAGCACCTTGCCCATCTCGGCCAGTCGCCGCACGTCGTTCTCGTGGATCAGCCCGCGGCGGTCGGGCGGGACGTTCAGCAGGAACGTCGCGTTGCCCCCGACCGATCCGTAGTAGATCTTCAGCAGGTGGTCGAGCGGCTTGACCCGGTCGTCTTCCGCGGCGTGGTAGAACCAGCCCGGGCGGATCGACGTGTTCACCTCCGCGGGATACCACACGAGGTACTTCGCGCCGCGAAGCCGCGCCCGGCTGCCGAGGTCCCGCCCGCGCTTGTCCGTCCAGGCGTGCCGGGCGGGAGGCTCGGGCAAGGGCAGGACGCTCCACTCGCTCTTGCGCGTCCGGCCGGCCTCGTTGCCGCACCAGCGGACGTCGGGGCCTCGGACGTGGATCGTGGCCTTGGGCTGGAGCTTGCGGATGAGCTGGTAGTAGCTCGGCCAGTCGTAGACCTGCCGCTTGCCGTTGGGCCCCTCGCCGCACGCCCCGTCGAACCACACGCAGGCGATCTCGCCGTAGCCGGTCAGCAGTTCGGTGAGCTGGTTGCGGAAGTGCTCGTTGTACGCGGGCGAGTCCCCGTACGTCCGCTCGTGGCGGTCCCACGGGGAGAGATACACGCCGAACTTCAGCCCCGCCGCCCGGCAGGCGTCGGCGACCTCGCGGACCACGTCGCCCTTGCCGCCCTTCCACGGGCTGTTGCTCACCGAGTGCTCGGTGTGCTTGCTCGGCCAGAGGCAGAAGCCGTCGTGGTGCTTGCAGGTGAGGATCACCATTCGCATGCCGGCTGCCTTGAACGCCGCCGCCCACTGCGCCGCGTCGAACCGCGTGGGATTGAAGATCCTGGGGCTTTCCTTGCCGTCCCCCCACTCCCGGTCGGTGAACGTGTTCACGCCGAAGTGGACGAACGCGTAGAACTCCAACTCCTGCCACGCCGCCTGCCGCCGCGACGGCCTCACCCGCGCCGCCTTGCGAACGATGTCTTCCATCCCGTCCTCCGCCGTCAGCGCGATCCCGTTGCGGTCCTCGTCCGTCGCCGGCCCGCCCGGCGCGAGCGGCGGAAACAACAGCAGCGCCGCCGCAAACATGCCCATACCCATCACAGCCGTCTCCTGGTGCGTCTGCCGGCCCGTTTCTTGACGATCGGGCCTTCTTCCGTCTCGTCGACGATCTGCATCAGCCGCCATTTCCGGCCGTGCTCGTCGCGAAACCTCGCCAGCAGTTGATCCCATTCCTCCGACCGCCCCTCGCGCTGGAGGACACGCCGGGCGTTCTTGAGGTACAGGCCGGCATCCGGGTAGGCCCCGACGTTCTTCGTTGCCGCACGAGCATCCGCCAGGCGGTAGTATATCTCGACGGCCCGGTCGGGATGCGAAGCCTCGACGGCCTTCGCAATGCGAAGCGACTGCGAGGCGAATTGTCCCCCGAGCCAGGCGCCGGCGGATCGGCCCGTGCGCTGTTGGTCGTACCACTTCAGGACGTCGTCGGGGCGCTTCTCCTGGATGGCCAGGTCGATCAGGACGGCGTAATGCGGCCGGGGCTTGGAGGGTCGCTGTGCGAACGGCTCCTCCCCCTTCGCCGGCCTCGGCAAGGGGGGCAGGGGCCAGTCGCTCCCCCGGGCCTTCCGCGGCCTGCCGCCCGCATCGGCGCGGTCCGGTCGGATGCCCGTCTCAAGGAACCGCATCGCGGCCGGCTCGACGGCGTCCCTGCACCTCGCCTTGCCCGCAGCCTTCAGCAACTCGCGCAGCCCGGGAACGCTCGGGCGGGAGAAGAACTCGCCCGCAACCACCGCCGCCGCGTGTCCCCAGTCCTTCTGCCGGCGGGCAATCTCGCCCAACAGCGCGTTCAGGTCTCCGGCGACGCCAGGCCATCGCGTCTTGCGGATCCCTTCTTCCGCCCACTGCCTCGCTTCGGCCAGTTCCCCGGCCTCGATCAGGCGGCGGACGAGACGTCCGTAGCTCCCGGTCTCGCGGGCCTCGGACCGACACACGCCCAGTGCTTCCTCGGCACGCCCGGCGTGGTCGAGTGCGGCGATCACCCAGTTGCTCAAGGAATCGCGTCGATAGCTGCCCGGCCAGTCGGTGTCCCCATGCGGCACGGCCAGCCCGGCCAGCCGTTCCGCCAGGCGATCGGCCAGGGCGGACCACGTCGCCTTCGGCCATCGCCGGTCGAGCACCTTGTTCGCGCCGCAGCACAGGTCGTAGTCGTCGCAGAGGACGGCGTCGATGGCGTACAGCAGCTTCTCCTCGTCCGCCCGGGCGGATTCCAGCAGTGCGCGGAAGACCACGGCCATGCATCCCGCGATGCCGGCCGCTGTCTCCCCCTCGTCGTGCGAGGTCTCGATCTGGCGGATGCCGCCCTCCAGCAGCGCCTTGCCCAATCCCAGCACCGCATCGGCCTGGCCGTGATCGACCAGTCTCGCCAGCCGCGACTCCAGCCCGCTGTAATCGGGAATGTGACCTTCGTCTCGCCACGGGTTGGACCAGGCGTCCTCGGACGTCAGTTGCTCGATCTCGTCGCGAGCCTGGCGAACCAGGCGATCGTGTTGCCCCCCGGCAAGCGCGGCCTCTTCGGACAGGGCTCGACGGAAGTCGCCATAGCGCTCCGCCAGCTTTAGAACGAGATCGGCAAGCTCCTCCTGGGGCTTCGCTCGGACGAATGCTTCGAGGTCCGCCTTCGATTGGCGCGCGGTCGAGCGGGGCTCGGCCGCGAGGGGGGCGTCAATGGTCTCCGCCCCGTGAATCCGTTGCCAGCGCGGGTCGTCACCCGCCGCGGCGGGGACCTCCCGCCCTTCCTCGTAGGCACTCAGATAGTCCAGCACGACGGCAACGGCATGCTTGCAGCCGCTGAAACCGACCGGGCACGTGCACCTCGACTGGAGCCGCCGGGACCTCTTGCCTCGGCCCCCCGCGAGCTCGACGGTCGTCGCATAGCGAATCCGACCGTCCACCCACGCGAGCAGCCGGCCATACTCGGCGAGACCGAGGTCCTTGACGCGGCCGGACCGTTGATACTTCCGCCCTCGCGAGACGCTGCGCGAGCCGGCCCATTCGGTCAGGTCGTCCCACGAGAGCTTCTCCCACCGATGCGCGTGGTTGCCCTTCGTCGCGCGGCCCTTCCTTGCCGTCATGCTTGCTCCCGTCGCCGGCGGTCAGTACGTGCCGATCTCCAGTCCGCGGTCCACGAAGTACTTGTACGTCTCGTAGTTCACGCGGCTGGAGACGCTGTGGTCGGTGTGGAGGCAGTAGCCGCCGCCTTCCATGGCGACGGGGACCTTCTTGAGCAGCTCGGCCTCGACCTGGGCCTTGTCGTTGCTCTCCAGGGCGCGAATGTCCAGCCCGCCCATGAAGGCGATGCGGTCGCCGTACTTGCGCTTCAGCTCGATCAGGTCCATGCCCGCCTTGACCTCCATGGCCTGGAGGCAATCCATGCCCGCCTCGATCAGCCCCTCCACGAGCGGCTCGACATAGCCGCAGGAATGCAGGATGATCGGCAGCCCGCGGCCCTTGCCAAATTCGAAGGTCGTCTTGTGTGCCGGCCAGACGATGTCCTTGTACATCGCGGGCGACATGAAGGGCTTCTGCTTGAAGCCCATGTCTTCGTAGAAGAACAGCCCGTCGGGCGCGCCCTCCTCGGCGAAGAGCAGCTCCAGGCAGCGGACGGTGGCCTCGGCGAAGACGGTGCACATGTCCTTCACCCAGTCCGGATCGAGCGCCATCCCCATGAGCATGTACTCGTGCCCGCAGACCGGGTGGATACACTCGAAGACGTTGACGCCCCCCCAGCAGAAGAACAGCTCCTCGGCGGCGCACTTGGCCTTCACCTCGCGGTAGTTCTCGAAGTTGATCCGCCGGCGGTCGTTGTCCGGGTTGACGAGATGGGGGCGGCAGTGCTCCTCCCAGCCGGCACGGTCCTTGACGAGGAAGTCCACGTGCTCCGGCGTGCCGTTGTGCGTCTTCCACCAGCGCAGCAGCGCGCCGTTGCCGTTGCGGACGAGCTTGGTCTCCTCCGTCTCCTCGACGATCTCGTCGCCGACGTCGAGGTTGGAGATCATGCGCAGCCAGCCGGCATTGCGAATGTCCAGGCCGAAGTGGTCCGCGATGCTCTCCCCCTCGGCGAGGTGGCCCTGGTCGGTCCAGGCCCGCTGCGTATCGCCCCAGAAGCTCTCGTGGACGCCGATCCGATGGACCGGCTCCCGGCGCAGGATCCGCGCAATCCGCTCCCGACTGGACAGCTCTTCCATGGCAATCCTCGTTGCTTCGTTCGCTTGTTGACTCGTTCACCCGAGAGAACCGAGCCTCGCCGGCGGGCAGGGGACAAGTCAGCGAGTCAACGAGTCAACAAGTCCACGGGAATCACAGCCCACAGGCCTTTCGCAGCTCCTTGGCCCGGTTCGTCCGTTCCCAGGTGAAGGCTCGGCCCCTTCGGCCGAAGTGACCGTCGTGGGCGGTGTCCTGGTAGATCGGGCGGCGGAGGTCCAGGTACTCGATAATGTCCTTGGGCTTGAGGGGGAACAGGTCCGGGAGGACGGCGGCCAGTCGCTCCTCGTCCACCTTGGCCGTCCCTTCGCAGTTGACGTGGACGCTGACGGGCTCGGCCACGCCGATCGCGTAGGACAACTGCACCTCGCACACCTTCGCGAGCTTGGCGGCGACGACGTTCTTCGCCACGTGCCGGGCCATGTAGCTGGCCGACCGGTCCACCTTGGAGGGGTCCTTGCCGCTGAACGCCCCGCCGCCATGCGCGCCGCGTCCGCCGTAGGTGTCGACGATGATCTTCCGTCCCGTCACGCCCGCGTCGCCGTGCGGGCCGCCGATCACGAACCGCCCCGTCGGGTTGATGTGGAACTTGATGCGGCTGCTCCACATGCCGGGGCACTCCGCGTCGATCACCGGCTTGACGATCTTGCGGATGAGCTCCTTGCGGGCCTTGTCGGACATGTTCCCCGTCCGCGGACTGAGGGCCTCTTCCGTGTGCTGGGTGGAGAGGACCACCGTGTCGACGCGCTTCGGCTCGCCGTTCTCGTACTCGATGGTGACCTGGCTCTTGCCGTCCGGGCGCAGCCAGCGAACGTCGCCCTGTTCGCGAGCCTCGCTCAGGCGGGCGGTCAGCCGGTGGGCGAGATGGATCGGCAGGGGCATGAGCACCTTCGTCTCGTCGCAGGCGAAGCCGAACATCAGGCCCTGGTCGCCCGCGCCCTGCTCGGCGTGCTCGCCCTCGCCCTCCGTGACGCCCTGGGAGATGTCCGCCGACTGGCTGTGCAGGGACCGCATCACGGCGCACGAGCGGAAGTCGAAGCCCGTGGACGAGTCGTCGTAGCCGATGGAGCGGATCACCTCTCGCGCCGTCTCGTCGACGGCCAGTAGGGCCTCCTCCGCCTCGTGCGTGTGGACGGTGACCTCCCCGGCCAGGACGACCAGGCCCGTCGTGACCAGCGTCTCGCAGGCGACGCGGGCGTTGGGGTCGTGCCGCAGCAGGCTGTCGAGCACCCCGTCGGAGATCTGGTCGGCCACCTTGTCCGGGTGGCCCTTCGTGACGGACTCGCTCGTGAAGAAACGGCGCGCGCAGGGTTCGATATTTGGCATGTATTTCTGTCCTTTCCTGGAGACCGGCCCCGGCCGGCCCGCTGCAAAGCCGATAGTGTACCGTTCCGCGTCGGGCCGGGCAAGCCATCGCGCCAAGCGTTCGCTTCCTTTGCCCCGACTCGCTCCAGCAACCAGACACCCACTCCACAGGACGGGGAACCCGGCGGGCTCCGTCCGTCTTGCTCGGCGACCTGGCCGAGGGGCCGGCCCGAAATGCTCGCCCTTCGCAACCGATTGGCTTGTGTATCGGGCCCGGCCGCGACAAGATGGCCGTGTCGACACGGAACTTCTTTCCCCAAGCAGGTGGGAGGATTGGATGTCTGCAAACGACGAGTTGCTGGCCCGATGGACCTTCGACGGCAAGGGCGGTCCGACGACGACGGATGGCGAGCAAGGCGCAGCTGACCGCATTGAGGGCAACTTCAAGCTCGTTGACGGTGTGGTGGGCAAGGCGCTGAAACTCGACGGGTACACCACCTCGGTCGTGCGTCCGGCCGCGGCCGCGCCGAAGATGACCGGCGAGCTTACCATCGAAGCGTGGGTGGCGTTGGGCGCGTACCCGTGGAACTTCTGCCCCGTCGCCGCCCAGGGCGAGGAGGGGCGGACGGGCTATGACTTCGCCATCGGCCCGCGCGGCGAGGTCCGCTTGGGCGTATCGGCGGGCGGGCAGTGGGTCCAGTGCTGCTCGGACGCTTCGGCCGTCGCGCTGCGCAAGTGGACGCACCTGGCCTGCACGGTCGGCGCGGACGGTGCGCTGTCCGTCTACGTGGACGGGAAACTCGCCGCCACCACCCGCGCCTCGACAACGCCGTCTTTCGCGCCGGACGCCGACCTGCGGCTCGGCGCTCATTCGCACGCGGTCAGGCCCTCGAACCATCGCGGCGAGGCCGGCACGCGGCCGTCGTGGTTCTGCCTCGACGGCATGCTGGACGAGGTCAAGATTCACGGCCGGGCCCTGTCGGCCGAGCAGATCGCCTCCGCCTTCGGCGCGGTCCAGCCGACGACGCAGCAGGAGCTCAAGCCCCGCCGCATGCCCTCCGGCCCCGAAGGCGCGGGGCCCTTCGGCGCGTACTACTGCAACCTGCGATACTACGACGAGTGGGACGCGCTCTGGCCCGTTGCGGAGCACCCCGACGTGCTGGTGCGGTTCGACCGCTCGCCCGCCCGCGTCGTGTTCTGGCGGGGCACGCGGTTCTCCCCCGCGTGGGTGTCCGAGAACGGCCTGTGGATGGCGGACCAGAGCGTCGAGGCGTGGGACAATATCGAGGGCTGCTACGAGCACATGCAGGACCGCCACTGCCACTATTCCCACGTGCGGATCATCGAGAGCCACGCGGCCCGGGCCGTGGTCCACTGGCGCTACGCACCGACCAGCTCGCACAACCACCACTGGCGAGTCGACGAGAAGACCGGCTGGGGCTGCTGGGTCGATGAATACTACTACTTCTATCCCGACGCGACGGGCATACGCAAGGTCACCTGGAAGAAGGGATCGCTCGGCGAGCCCCACCAGTTCCAGGAATCGCTGCCCTTCACCCAGCCGGGGCAGGTGCAGGGCGACGTCGTCGAGGCGGAGTACGCCACCGTGGCCAACCTCGCCGGCCAGACCGGCGCCCTGCGGTATGTCCAGCGCCCGTCCGAGAAGCCCCTCGAGGGCATGCCTCCGGAAGCGATCCTCCAGCGATACAACTTCCGGTCCCTGCACAAGCCGTTCATCCTGTTCGAGAGGGGGAACGACATGCATTTCGGCAGGGAGCGAGCTCTCGATCGGCTCCAGCAGCCCGGCACGTGCAACCACTGGCCCGTCTGCCAGATGCGCAGCGACGGCAGGGACAGCCAGGCCACGGACCGCCCGGCTCACTTCCTGAGCTTCCCGATCTCGTACCCGCCCGTTCACGAGACCGACGACCGGAAGTGGTGGCATGGGCTGTACGGCATGACCGACCGGCCCCTGGACCACCTCCTCTTCATCGCCAAGAGCTGGAACTCCCCGCCGCCGATGGCGGTCCCCCCGGGCCCCTTCACGGTCGGCGGGTTCGATATGAGCCAGAGAGCCTATGTCCTGAATCGAAGCGGCGCCGGGGACGGCCCGCTGAGATGCTCCCTGGCCGCCTCCAGCGACCGCCCCGCGTTCCACCCCGTTCTGGTCGTCACCGGCTGGGGGGACGCAGACGCCGTTGTGGAGATCAACGACCGGGGGGCGGAGCGCGGCGAGCAGTACAGGACCGGGCTGTGTCGGCGCCTGGACCGCACAGACCTGGTGATCTGGCTTGCGACCGAGGGCACCGAAACCGTGGGACTTACCGTTTGCCCGTCGGACTCCTGACGGCCATGCCGCCGAGGCAGATCACCGCGCCGTCGGCGGTCGTGAGGAACAGACGCCCGCCCGCGGCGGCCATGCCGTCGTACGCCGGGGCCCGGTCGAGCGACTGCTTCCAGAGCGTACGTCCCTCGGCCGCCGAAACCGCCCACAGCACCGCGCCCCGCTTGCCCTCCACGGCGGCGGTGGCCTCGGCGGGGTCCTGGCGGTCCGGCGGGCCGGCCAGGTAGAGCGTCGGTCCGGCCAGCAGCATGGCCACGGGGCGGAACGGGACGCGGATGCGCCACTCGGCCTCGTCGGGCCGAAGGGCGAACAGCTTCTTGCCCTCCTCCCGCGTCGCGGTCTTGCCCGCGTACACGACGTACCCGTCCCCCGCGTTCAGCCCCCCCTCCCGAGGCGACGTCGCAAAGGCCTGCACGGCGTAGCCCCACTCGCCCCGGAACGCGAGGTACTGCCCCACCACCTGCCCGTACGACCAGTACATCCGGCGGTGCCACGACTCGCCCACCAGGCCCGTCGTCGCGTACAGCCGCCGGCCGGGAAAGTTCTGGAAGAACGACCGGTGAAACCACGCCGGGTCGGTGAACAGGGCGTGCCGCGGCGCCTCGAGCAGGTCGTCCCAGTATTTGTGGTCGCCCCCGCGATTCTCGCCGGACAGCCTGGGCGAGACGTAGACGTTCGGCTGCATGTCCTCCATCTCCGCGAGGGTCGCATCGAAACGAAGATGGCGGAGGTAGATGCTATCGGCGTCGGCCACGAGAACGTCGGCCAGGGCGCCCGGGCTGGTGAACCCCCGGTTGGGGTTCTCCGGGGTCGCGCCCACGCCGGGCTTGGGCCAGGGCCCGTCCAGGTGCCGCCCGTGGAGCCGGCGCCCGGTCCGAACGTCGAGGGCGTGAAGATACAGCCCGCCGTCGAGATACGAAGACCGCCCCGCGACGCAGTAGGCCGTCCCGCCCCGCACCAGGACGCTGCCCGGGACGGGCCAGGCCGACTCGAGCCGGCCGTGGGCACCGACCTGCCGCTCGGACGGCGCGGCCCGGAACCGCCAGGCGAGCCGGCCGTCGGCGGCGCGAAGGCAGTAGACCCATCCGTCTCGACACCCGAACAGGGCCCGCCCGCCGCTGAGGGTCGGGGGTGAGTCGATCCGCCCCCCCGCGAGGAAGCGCCAAACCCCCTTGCCGGACACCGCGTCCAGCGCGACGACGGCGTGTTCGTCCCTGGCCGCCACGTACACCTTGCCCCCCGCCACCACCGGCGGGGTCGCCGGACCGGACAGGACCGCCGACCACTGCTCCGTCAGCCGCGACGGCAGGGCCACGTCCGTCGCGCCGCTGCGCATGGCGTCGTGGCGATAGGTGGGCCAGTCCCCCGGCTGCAGCGCCCGGACCTCGGGTCCCGGACGGGCGGCGGAGTACGCGGGCCCGCGCTCCGCGTTCGCCCAGGCCGGCTCGCCGGCCGGGGGCCCCGCCGAGGCCGGGGCCATCGCCCAGAAGCCATGGAGGGCGGCCTCGGTGTAGCAGCGGCAGGAGTGCTGGCCGGCGTAGAGCAGGCCGTTGGCGGGCAAGACGCCGCGGTGGCACGGCCCGCGGAGCCAGTTGTTCCAGGTCACCTTCCCCGTGCGGAGGTCGACGAAGTCCGCCCCGCGCTCCTTGCCGATGACGTATCGCGTCGTCGCGCGGGATTCGTAGCACCGCGCGTGATGGCCGACGTGCCGGATCTCCGGGGCCGGGACCGACCGCTTCACACGGCCTGTCTTCGCGTCCAGCACCTTCAGCACGCCGCGGGCCGCGTCCAGCACCCACAGATCGCGGTCGATGAACAGCGGGCCCGAGCCGCGTTGGAACGCCCGCCCCCCGAACGGCGCCCGCCACAGCGGCGCGCCGTCTTCGGCGGACAGCGCGATCGCCTCGCGATTGCGCCGGTCGGTGGGCACCCACGCCAGGACGATCCCCGCACCGGCCTGGAGCGGCCCGGCGAAGGCCGCCTTGCCCGCCGGCCGCCGGCTCCCCGTGTCGCGGATCGCCCGGTCCAGCCCGGTCTCCCATCGGCGCTCGCCGCTGCGCAGGTCCACGCAGACCACCGCCTGCCCCCGCTTGCGCACGACGTGCACCTGCCCGTCGGCCGCACACAGGCTCGTGCCCTCGACCTCCCATCGCGTCCGGCCCGACGTCGACTGGACGGCCCGCACGCGCCCGCGGCCGACGAGCAGCAGTACGCCCTCGGCAAGGGCCACCTGCTTGACCGGGGAGATGCCCTCGTACCGCCGCAGCAGCTTCCCGGTGGCCGCGTCCAGCGCGGCGACGGGCCCCTCGGCCGTGAGGGGAAGGTACAGGCGGTCGCCCGCGGCGGCGACGACATCCCTCGCATCGCGAACGCCACCGCCGCCCGACAACTCGCCCCACAGGCCCAGGACCAGGCCCTCCGCCGACTTCGGGGCCTCGCCCCGGCGGACGACTCGGCCCCAGTCCTTGCCCGTCCAGTCCGGCAGCTCGCGCCGCCAGAGCACCACGCCGTTGAACGCGTCCCGCGCGATCAGCACCCAGCGCGGCGCGAGGTTGAACAGCGAGGTCGGCGTCTCGTCCTGCACGACGAATATCCTGCCGCCGGCCGTCACCGCCGCGCTGAGCCGCGGGCCCCAATGCTTCTTCGACCACGCCGGGCCGTCCGTCCACTGCAGCCGCCGCGGGGGACCCACCAGCACGTCCCCCGACACCGGGTTGCCGTCCGCTCCGTGCAGGCCGTGCGTCCACTCGTCCATGCCCTCCGGCCGGGGCTTGACCGTCCGGTGCCACCGCCCCCCCCGCCGCACGCAGGCCACCCCGCCGGGCGCCAGGACGCGAAGCACCTCGTCGGTGGGAACGCCGCATAGGTCGCTCGCCACCAACAGGTTCACGAGGTTCTCGGCGTAGGGAAGCCGCCCGGGCGACGACAGCCGGCGGAACGACACCGTCCCCGACAGCCCCCGCGAGGCCACGTACTCGCGGGCCTTGGCGACGTGCTCGGCGTTCGCGTCCAGCCCCTGGACGATGCGGCCGCCGCCTTCGCCCATCTTCGCCGTGAGCCGTCCCTCGCCGCACCCGAGGTGCACGATCAGCCCGCCGCGGAACTCCGCGATCCGCAGGACGTCTGCCGCGTGTTCGCCACTCGCCGGGGTGCCGCCGGCGGCCGCCCCGACCCAGACCGCCAGCAGCGTGCAGATTGCGCCCGCCACCGGGGGTCTCGCCTGTTCTCGTCTGCGCATTCGCGTGTCCTCGTCTCTCCGCTGGCGTTCGCCACAAAACCGCTACGTATGAAACGTCCGCACGTGCCTCCCGAGACGCTCCAGCGCGCCGGGATCGACGCGAACGCCCAGCCCCGGCCCGCGCAGCACGTCCAGTCGCCCGCCGAAGCCGAAGCGGATCGACGGGCGGGCCAGGTCGCCCTTCAGAAGGAATCGCCCGTAGTTGCCCTCGACGAACCGAACGCCCCGCGCCGCCTGGAGCAGCCGCCGCTGGGCGGCCGAGAGAATGCCGCTCTCCCCGACCATGCCGCCGATGACCAGCGGCACGCCGTGGGCCGCCGCCAAGTCCGTCAGGTGCATCGCGCGCGTCAGCCCGCCGTTCTTGCTGATCCGCACGTTCCACCAGACCCGCCGCGGCTCGGCCAGCAGGACGTGGGCGTCGGCCTCGCCCAGGAGCGACTCGTCGGCCATCAGCGGCAGCGTGCTGCGGCGGGACAGGGCCACCAGCTCCGCGCCCGTGCAGGAGGTGGGCTCCTCCACCACGCAGACGCCGCGAGGCTTCAGCGCCGCGATCCGCTCGGGCACGGCGTCGGGGTCCCAGGCGTTGTTGGCGTCGACGCGCAGCGTACACCGCCCGGCCGCGATCGCCCCGCCGATGCGCCGGTCCACCACGGCCAGGTTCGCCGCGTCGATCTCCTCGCCAAAGCCGAGCTTCAGCTTGAAGTCCCGCAGGCCGAAGCAGCGCATCCGGCGGAGGCGCCGGGCCGTCTTGTCCGGGTCCGACGAGCCCAGCACGCCGGAGACGCGCGCGGCGATCGCGTCGGCGATCGGGCGGCCGCCGTTCAGCTCGGCCAGGGCCTGCGGGCCCCGCCGGGCCAGCCAGGCGTCCACGCAGGCCAGTTCCACCGCGCAGGCGGCGGCGCGGATGCACCGGCCGGCGGCGGCGACCACCGGCAGGGAGCCCGGCGCGTCGCGGGCGGCGAAGTCCGTCCCCGCCGCGGCCGGCCAGACCGTCTCCTCGATGTCCGCCGGGACGCTGTCGAGGGTCTCCCCGGTCACGTAGGCCCTTGGCAAGGTCTCGCCCCAGCCGATCGTCCCGTCGGAGAAGGCCGCGCGGACAACGATCGCCTCGGCCAGCTCCCGCGCCGCGGCGGCGTGCTCGAAGCTCCGCATCCCGATCGCCGTCCGGTAGACGTCCAGTTGTGTCGCGCGTACGCTCATCGCGGTCCGTCCGCCTTGCCCGCCCGCCACCGACAAGGCCGACAGTGTACGCCCCGGCAGGCAGGCAGGCCAGCATCGGGGGTTGACCGAAACGGACATGCGGCCCGGCAAGGGCGATTTCGCCGCCAATTTGCTTGTCTGGCGGGTCCTTGCGCGGGATAATACGGAATGGCTGGAAACACGTCGGTTGGTCCCTGTTCTTGTAGCGGAGGCACGGTGATGACGCGCGTGTGCAGTGGTGTACGGGGGAGCCTGGAGACGATGGCCGGCGTGGAGAGCCGGCTGATCGCCGCCCTCGGCGCCGCGTCAGACGAGGTCGCCCACTCCGAGTGCCTCGACGAGGAGGACCGCTCGGAGGTCTACGCCATTCTCCAGGCCCTCTCCGGCGAGACCGAGGCGCACCGGCAGACCGTAGAGTCGCTCAACAGCCGGCTGGCGGAGGGCGGCGATGCTTGAGGCGGCGGCACTTCGCGACCAGTTCGAGATGCTCCTCGACCAGGAGCAGCGGGCCCTCGGTGCCTACACGGACCTGATGGCCCGCATCGACGACCTCACCGTCCGCGAGCAGGTCGAGCAGCTCCTCCGGGAGAAGCAGCGCCACGTCGAGCTCACCGAGCGCCTGCTGGAGATCGTCGAGTAAGGGGAAGCCGGCTCACCGGTTGATCCGTTGACTGGCCGGAGGATGTTGGGAGTTCTGGTTCTGCTTGCTTCCCCGCGATACCGTGCCCGCAGGGCATTGATCCCCGCGTCATGCCGCATTCCGCTGTGTCGATTCGTTTGCTTCGGATTGCTGTTGCGAATTCTCCCTCTGTCCGATAGAATCAATGCGCGATACTGTCATATTTCGCCAGTTTATATCACGCATGCAGTCATTGACCGAAATCGCGATGGACCGATCCAGTGGGGGCACCTTCACGCGAGGGCAGATCGCCTGTTGGTTGGGCGGCAGCGCTGATCGGCAATTCAGCCTGCTCAAGCGGGCGCTGGCGGCCGGGGAGGTCGTCCGGGTCCGCCGCGGGCTGTACGTGCTGGCAAACAAGTACTTGCGTGACAAGGTCGATCCGCTGGCGCTGGCCCAATGGATCCACGGCCCCAGCTACATCAGCCTCGAGACGGCCCTTTCCTGCCATGGGTGGATCCCCGAGGCCGTGTATACGGTCACCAGCGTCTCGATGGACCGCGCTCGCGAGTTCGACACGCCGCTGGGCCGGTTCAGCTTCGTTCGCGTGCCGCAGAAGACGCTGTACAAGGCGGTTCGGCGCGTGGAGAACGGCCGGGGCGGGAGTTTCTTCCTGGCCTCGCCGTTGAAGTCTCTGGCGGACCTCGTCTACGTCCACAAGCACAACTGGGCCTCGGCCCGTCCGGTTGCTCAGAGCCTGCGTGTGGACGAGACCGCACTGGCGGGCGTCGGCGCCGAGGAGTTCGATGGACTCCTGGACAACTACCGTTCCCAACGCGTCCGGCGGTTTCTCAGGGGCTTGCGGAAGGACCTCGAACGATGAGCGTGCGTGTCATCCAGGACCGGCTGAACGGGTACGGTTGCCGATCGACCCTCGAGGAGGACCAGGCCCTGCGGGAGATCACTCAGGAGATCGTCCTGGCAGGCCTGGGCCGGACCGACTTCTTCCAGCGGGCGGCGTTCCAGGGCGGGACGTGCCTCCGCGTCTTCCATGGCCTGAACCGATTCTCCGAGGACTTCGACTTCGCCCTCCAGGCCCCGGACGCTGCGTTTGTCCTGCGCCCCTATCTGGACGCCCTGGCCAAGGAGTTGACGGCCTATGGGTACGGCTTGGAGATCGACGACCGATCCAGGGCCGACCAAGCCGTGCGCATGGCTTTCGTGAAGGACGACTCCGTCGGGAAGTTGCTCGACCTGGCGTACCGGCCTGCGACCGGGCCAGCGCGAAAGCTGCGGATCAAGCTGGAGGTGGACGCGAACCCGCCGTCGGGGGCGACCTTCGAGACGAAGTACCTCGACTTCCCGTTCCCGTCTGCCCTGTGCGTCTTCGACCCGCCCAGCCTGTTCGCGGGCAAGGTCCATGCCCTGCTCTGCCGCGAGTACCTCAAGGGAAGGGACTGGTACGACTTCATCTGGTACACCGCACGCCGCACGCCGCTGAACTGCGATCTCCTGGCCTCGGCGCTGCGGCAGGTGGGGCCGTGGCAGGGGCAGTCGCTCCCCGTGGACAGGGGCTGGTGCGTCGAGCAGCTCCGCACCACGATCGATTCCACGGACTGGGCCCGGGCCCGCGAGGACGTCCGGCGGTTCGTCCGGCCCGGCGAGCTGCCGTCCCTGGACCTGTGGGACCGGGAGCTCTTCCTGACCCAGACCGAGAAGATCCCGTCGTGAAACCGAACGCCCGACGGGTCATTCCTTGACCGATTGACTGGTCGGAGGCGGTTCCGGGGTCGGCGCGTGCCCCGCGTTGTGGGCCTTGAGCATTTCTATGATGCCAACCGCATCGCGAAGGTGTCTCTCTGTGGAACGGCTCTCCAGAACGGCTTGGGGGCGGGCCTCTTTGCCCGAGACCGTCGGGGCCGCTTCCCGCAGCTCGGCGGCCATGCGGTCGCGATAGGCCACCGCGCAATCCAGGGGTGTCTTTCCGTCCGGCATGCGAGCGCGTGCGTCTGCGCCGTGGTCCAGCAGCAGCTTCACGATCACGGCGCTCCCATCGGAGGCGGCGGCGTGCAGCGGCGTCTCTGCCGTATCCCTGTGACGGGCGTTCACGTCGGCGCCGTGCGCGATCAGGAACTCGGCCATGCGGTCCGCCTTCCAGCAGCACGCCTCGAACAGGGGCGTGTCACCCACCATCCCCGAGTCGTCCACTGGCGATCCCGCAGCCAGGAGGATCCCGGCCGACTCGACGGCATCAAGCTGCGAGCACAAGTGCAGAGGCGAGGCCTTGCCTGCGACCGGCCGCGCTGCGCTGGCCCCGGATCGCAGGAGAAAGCGAAGCAACTCCGGATGGCCCACGGATTGGCAGACGGCCCTGTACCCCGCGATCCCTTTGAGGTCCGCCCCTTTGGCCACCAGCCTCCTCGTCATGCGCAGCCGGGCAGCTTTCGGGCCCGACCAGTACCAGGTCGCCGCGCCCAGGGGGGACCGCCACGGGGAGACGCCGTTGACGTCCGCCCCGCGGTCGATCAAGAGCCCCGCGATTCGTTCGCGGCCTCGGGCGATCGCGGAGACAAGGGGCGAGGTGCCCGACCTGTCCGGCGCGTCGATATCCGCCCCCCAGAACAGGTGCATCCTCACCTGCCAGAGGTCGTCGTCGAGGATGGCACGATGGAGCGTATGCGTCGGGACGATGCAGACGCCCGCTACGACAAGTGCGATTGAGATGCCAGCCGCGATCAGGGGGTACCAACGACGTGGGCGAAGGGACGTTCTCCGGGGCGTCGACGCCGGCGGGATTTCTCGGGCCAGCCACCTCGTGAGGTTCGCCGCCGCCATCGCCAGGATTCCGCCCACCGTGCCCGTCAGCAGGCCGACCGCTCCGGCCAGCCCAAACGCCCACAGCAAGCTGTCGGCCGTCCCCAGCCGGATCGCCTCCGCATGACCCGCCCACGCCAGAAACCCCATCGTCGCGAGCGGCCACGCGAGGAGGCCCCAGAACGTGCCCCAGAATACGAACCACGCATCGTCTTTCTTCGGGGGCGTTCTGCCCCCCCGCGGCCGCGGAACGACACCAAGGCACCACAGCACCCCCGCCCCAAGCCCGGCCACAACTCCCATGTACACCTGCTTCACGAGGTTGATGCTGGAGGCGCACACGACCTGCGTCGTCCAGCCGAGCAGCGCTCCTCCGACACCGAGGATGGCGCCGCCCGCCAGCACCGCCGCCGAGAGAGCGGTGAAGGGCCAGTGGGATCGCCCGTACCGCGGCATGCGATTCTCTCCCTTGCAGACACCAAGCCTGCCGTCCCGTCCTCTCCCTCTATCTGCGCAGATTGCTCCCGCTTCGTCAACCCGAACGGAATGCCTCACCGACTGCGGGCCGCGCCTCTCGCCCTGAACGGCGTATTCTCCGGGCCCAAGCCTCCCAATCAGGTAAGCGCTCTGCCCGGCGGTCTCACCCCGTCGGGCCCTGGTCCGCCCCCGTCACAGATTCGCCAGTCGCTGGGCCTTGTCGTAGGAGACGAGGGCGTCGATCAGGGCGTCGAGGTCGCCGGCGATGACGTTCTGGAGCGTAAAATTCGCGCCCTCGGAGGTCTCCTGCTTGAGGCGATGGTCGGTGCAGCGGTTCTGGGGGAAGTTGTACGTCCGGATCCGCTGGGAGCGGTCGCCCGATCCGATCATCTTCTTGCGGGCGGCGGCCTCCTCGGCGGCCTGGCGGCTGCGGTGGTACTCGTAGACCCTCGCGGCCAGGATCCGCCGGGCCTTGGCGCGGTTCTTGTGCTGGCTCTTCTCGTCGCGCGTCGAGACCGTGATGCCCGTGGGGATGTGCTCCAGGCGGATGGCGGACTCGACCTTGTTGACGTTCTGGCCGCCGGGGCCGGAGGCGCGGCTGGTGTACTCGTTGACGTCCTTGTCCCAGTCGATGTCGACCTCGACGTCCTCGGGCTCGGCCAGGACGGCCACGGTGGCGGCGGAGGTATGGATGCGGCCCTGGCTCTCGGTCTTGGGGACGCGCTGCACGCGGTGCCCGCCGCCCTCGTAGCCCAGGCGGCTCCAGACCTCCGGGCCGGTGATGTTCACGACCACCTCGCGGAATCCGCCCATCTCCGTGGGGCTCGCGGAGAGGACCTCGAACTTCCACCGCCGGCCCTCGGCGTAGCGGCGGTACATGTCCAGCAGGTCGCCGGCGAAGAGGGCGGCCTCGTCGCCACCGGTCCCGGCGCGGATCTCCAGCATGACCGAGCCGATCTCCGTGTCGTCGCTCATCACGAGCAGGCCCTTGACGACCTCGATGGCGTCGTCGACCTTCCCGCGGAGCTCGTCGACCTCCGCGGCGGCCAACTCCTTCATGTCCGCCTCGCTGGCCGGATCGTCCAGGATGGCCCGGGCCTGTTCGAGCTCGCCGGCGAGGCGCCGGTACTCGCGGAACGGCTCGACGACCTTGCCGAGGCGCGCGTGCTCCTTGGCCAGCGCGATGATCCGCTTCGGGTCCGACGCGACGGCCGGGTCGTTCATCTGCCGCGCCGCGGCCTCGTAGTGACGATCCAGCTCGTCCAGCTTGCCCAGAAGTGCTTCGTCTTGTGCGGCCATCGGTTTGCCTTTGACAGCGATCACGAAAGAGAAACCGCAGCGGTCGCTGAGATCGCAGAGAGAGGCAAGTTCAAGGCCCGACAGTCAGCCGTCAACGGGACCGCCCCCAAGCGCCGCCCTCCTTCGTTGGCTCTTCGCTGTTGGCTGGCTGCTGCCGACCGCTCCCGCTCTGCGCTCTGTGCGTTCTCCGCGGTTGCTCCCGTCTTTCCGTTCGTTCCCGACAGACGAACGCCGATGGTCGCACGGACGGCCATCGGCGTTGAGGGGGGGCTGGTGCAGCTACTTCTTCTTCGCGGGCTTCTGGAAGTAGTCGCCGCCGAATTTCCGCTTGAACTTCTCCACCCGGCCCGCGGCGTCGACGAACTTCTGCTTGCCGGTGTAGAAGGGGTGGCACTGCGAGCAGATTTCCGTCTGCACGTCGCCGCCGGTCGAACGGGTCTTGAACGTGCTCCCGCAGGCGCACTTCACCGTGATCTCTTTGTACTCGGGATGGATGTCCGTCTTCATGATGCTTGCCTCTCGCTTCCGCCAACACGCGCGAATTGTGATTCTAGCCCAATCCATCGGAGCCGGTCAAGGGCCAGGTTGAGCCCAACCACGAAAAACACTCGACCGCGGTTCGAGGCGCGAAGCCCGTGTACGCGTCGCCCGGAAAGCATTGCCATTCGTCCCGCGGATGGCTACCCTCGTAGGAGCGCGCCGCGAGAGGACCCGGCGGGCGATGAGGAGAATGCGAAGATGACTGACTCGCCGACCGATCGGCCGGCAGGGCTGGGCGACGCGGGCGCGAAGCTTGCGGGCAGCAAGGTGCTGGTGGTCGACGACAACGCCCAGAACCTGGAGCTGCTGGTGGCCTACCTGGACGCCCTGCCGTGCGAGGTCTGCACGGCCGAGGACGGCGTCGAGGCCCTGACCCGGATCCGCGAGGAGGACCCCGACCTGATTTTGCTGGACATCATGATGCCGCGGATGAGCGGATACGAGGTCTGCCGCAAGATCAAGTCCGACCCCGCCACGCGGGATATTCCCGTGATCATGGTCACCGCGCTGAACGAGCTGGGCGACATCGAGCGGGGCGTCGAGAGCGGCACGGACGACTTCATCACCAAGCCCGTCAACCGCCTCGAGCTGGTCACCCGCGTTCGGAGCCTGCTGCGCGTCCGCCACCTCAAGGGCGAGCTCGACCGGACGCTGGCCTACCTCAACGACGTCGAGTCCGGCCAGGCCGGCGGGGGCGAGGGCGCGGGCGAGTGATTGCCCCGCCTGCCCGCCTCGCCCAGAGAAACACCCGCTGCTCAGAAGGGACCCCGCTCATGAAGCCCGCCGTTCTGCGCATCCTGCTGCCGGCCCTGATCGCCGCGTGCGTGCTGCCCGCCGCCGGGGCCGAGTCCACACCCGCCGCGCCGCCGAAGGTCGTCTCCCGCGCCGCCGCCGAGGGCGGGGTAACCGTCGCGACCCTCTCCAACGGACTGACGGTCATCGTCAAGCCGATGCGGATCGCGCCGGTCGTCTGCGTCCGCTGCTACGTCCGCGCCGGCGGGATGTTGGAGAAGGAGTTCCTCGGCTGCGGCATCAGCCACCTCTGCGAGCACCTCGTGGCCAAGGGCGCCCTGCACGAAGGCCCCGGCCACGCCGCCAAGACCGAGACCCGCTCCGCCGTGGGCGACATCGGCGGACAGTCCAACGCCTCCACGTCCATGGCGTGGACGCAGTACTACATCTCCGCGGCCGCGGGCAAGACGATGGACTGCGTCGATCTGATCGCGGGCTGGATGGCCCACTGCCGCATCACGGAGGAGGACTTCGAGCGCGAGCACGGCGTGGTGCAGCGCGAGCTGGAGCTGGGCAAGGACAACCCGCGCCGGCAGATGTGGTACGCGCACTCGGCCGACGTGTTCGGCACGCACCCGGCGTCGGTGCCGGTGATCGGCTTCGCCAAGCCCCTCAGCCGCCTGACCCTCCAGGACGTGCAGACGTACCATCGGCGGATGTACACCCCGCAGAACATGGTGTTCGTCGTCGCCGGCGACGTGGACTCCGAGGCCGTGCTGCAGCGCGCCGCCAAGGCCTTCGCCGGCTGCGACGCCGGCCGCGTGCCCGACCTGTCCCTTCCGCCCGTTCGGGCGCTGCCGGGCGAGATCCGCACCGTTCACACGAACGCCGACCTCAAGGAGACCATGGCGGAGCTGAGCTTCCAGAGCATCCCGCTGATCCACCCGGACCTCTATCCGCTGGACGTGCTGAGCACGATCCTCGCCCGGGGCGAGGCCAGCCGGCTCGTCACCAAGGTCCGCCGGGAGCGGAAGCTGGTCAACAGCATCTCGTGCAGCTCGTGGACGCCGCACTGGGGCAAGGGCGTGTTCAACGTGTCCTTCCGGTGCGACCCCGCGAAGGCCGACGCCGCCGAGAAGGCCGTCCTCGCCGAGTTGAGGGCCGTCGCGGCCGAGGGCGTCACGGCCGCCGAGCTGGGCCGCGCCAGCCGCCAGATGGTCGCCAGCCACGTCTACTCCCAGCAGTCCGTCGAGAGCGTTTCGGAGACGCTGGGGACGGACTACCTGACGACGGGCGACGTGTCGTTCTCGCGGAATTACACGCGGCGCGTCCGCGCGGTCACGGCGGACGAGGTCCTCCGCGTGGCGCGGAAGTACCTCACGTTCGACCGCATGGCGGTGACCCGGCTGGTCCCGCGTGGCCAGGAGGCAACCGCCGGAGCAAAGACCGAGACCGCCCGGCAGCAGGAGGCACGGGCGTTCGCCCTGGACAACGGCCTGCGGGTGGTGCTCCAGCCGACCGACGCGGTTGAGCTGGTGGCGATGACGCTGGTCACTCGCGGCGGGCTGCTTGCCGAGACGGAGTCCACCAACGGCCTGGGCGCGCTGATGGCCCAGTTGAGCACGAAGGGCACGCCGAAGCTCTCGGCCGAGCAGATCGCCGCGTTCTTCGCCAACGCCGGCGGGGGCATCAGCGGCTCGTGCGGGAACAACACGTTCTACTGGCAGGCGAGCGTGCTGGAAGACAGCTTCGCCGACGCGCTGGAGATCCTCGCCGACGTGATCGTCCGCCCGACGTTCGCGGAGAAGGAGCTGGAAATTCTCCGCCCGGACGCCCTGGCGCGGATCGGCCGGGTCCAGGAAAGCTGGTTTCCGGAGCTTCAGCAGTTCCAGCGGCGGAAGTTCTTCGGCGAAACGCCGTACGGCCGGATGACGGTCGGCACGAAAGAAGTCGTCTCGTCGGCCACGGTGGAGCAGCTTCGCGAATTCCACAAGCGGCGCGTCCGCGCGGGCGACAGCGTGCTGGCGATCTGCGGGCGCTTCGACCCCGCCGCCGCGGAGAAGCTCGTGCGTGCGCTCTTCGCGGCCATGCCCGCCGGGACCGTGGAGCTGCCCTCCCCCCGGCCGCGAAAGGTCCCGAAGGCCGGCGAGCTGCACGTGCTCAAGACGTCCAAGCAGCAGGTGGCCGGCGTGATGGTGGCCGCGCCGGGCATGACGGTGGACAACCTCGCCGACCGGTTCGCCGTCGACGTGCTGGACACGATCATCAGCGGCTTCCGCCTGCCGGGCGGCTGGCTGCACAACGAGCTGCGCGGCAAGCAGCTCGTCTACGTGGTGCACGCCTACAACTGGGCGGGGCTGGCACCGGGGGCGTTCCTGGTGTACGCGGCCGGGCAGCCGGACAAGGCCGGCGAGGTCGTCGAGATCATTCACAAGAACCTGCGCAAGGCCGCAGAATACACGCCGACGCAGGAGGAGATCGACCGCGCGGTGAACGTTATCCTCACGGCGGAGCTGCTGGGCAGCCAGTCGATGGGGGCACTGTCGATGTCCTCGGCGCTGGACGAGCTGTACGGCTTCGGCTATGACTTTCGTAGCAAGCTGGAGAGCCATTACGCCAAGGTGACCCCGGCGGAGGTGGCGCGGGTGGCCCGGAAATACCTTGGCGGCGGCTACGTCACGTGCGTGAGCACGCCCCAGCCCGAGCGGGTGAAGCAGCAGTGACGCCCACTGTCCACCCGGGCCGGCGGGGAGCCTGTTCCGCGCGGCGGGCCTCGGCGGAACGAGCGCGGGCCCGGCGTGCCCGACAACGAGCACCACAAGGACAACAGCACCATGCCTGATGAGACGAGAGACCTCCTGGCCCTGTCCGTTCGGGAGTTCGCGGCGCAGGCGGCTGCCAAGACCTCCACGCCCGGCGGCGGGAGCGTCGCCGGCGTCGTCGGCGCGCTGGGAACGGCGCTGGGCGAGATGGCCCTGAGCTTCACGATCGGCAAGAAGAAGTTCACCGAGCACGCGGAGGCCCACGCCCATCTCTCCGGCCGCTTGGCACGGGCCCGCGAGATGTTCCAGCAGCTCGTCCACGACGACGTCGCCGCCTTCCGCAACTACCAGGAAGCGATGCGCATGGACGACTCGCCCCAGAAGGCCGAGGCCCTCGCCGTCGCCACGGCCGCGGCGATCGACGTGCCGCGGGAGGCCCAGAAGCTCGCCCTGGCCGTCCTGGGCGACCTCCGCGAGCTGGCCGACAAGTGCAACCCGTGGCTGATCAGCGACCTCGTTGCCTCGGCCGCCCTCTGCGAGGCCGTCTGCCGCCTGAGCGACTACAACGTCCGCATCAACCTCGGACAGGTGGACGACGAGGCCGCCGCGAGCGACCTGCGGGCCGGCTCGGCCAATGACCTCGCCCGCGCCGTCGCCCTTCGCGAAGAGATCGAGGCGGCTGCGCAGGAGTATCTCGGGTAGATAGAACAACAAGAGACGGCAAGAAACGACAAAACAACGACAAGAGAAACCGCAGAGGACACTGAGGACGCCGAGAAGAGGAGAAACAGCCAGGCTGGAAGACAGAGGCTGGAGGCCGTCACCGGCACATCCGGTCTCATCACTTCCCAGTGCGTCTTCTCCGGCCTTTGATCAACTCCCCTCTTCTCTGCTCTGCGACCTCTGCGATCTCTGCGGTTCCTCTTCTCTTTTTCTCCGTCCCTGAAGTAACCATGGCCAAGGAATACAACATCACGCGGACGACCGGGCAGTGCGGGGCGTGCGGGAAAGAGATGCAGCCGGGCGAGGAGTTTGTCGCCACCGTCCGCCCCGCGCCGGAGGAGACCGACGAGGACTTCGTCCGCCAGGATTTCTGCCTCCCCTGCTGGCAGCCCCGCACGGAAGACGGCGCCGAGGACCCGAACCTGCTGGGCGTCTGGCGCAGCCGCGTGCCCCTGCCGAAAGAGAAGAGAAAGACCTTCGTCGACGACGAGGTGTTGATCCAATTCTTCGAGCGGCTGGACGGCGCGGAGGACCCCGCCAAGCGGGACTTCCGTTTCGTGCTGGCGCTGATCCTGATGCGCAAGAAGCTGCTGGTCTACGACCGTTCCAAGCCCGGCCCGGACGGCTGCGACGTGTGGACCATGCACTTCAAGGGCGCCGAGTCCCCCTGCACCGTCCTCGATCCGCACCTCGACGAAGACCGCATCTCCGAGGTCAGCGGGCAGCTTGGCGCGGTCCTGGAGGCGGACCTATGAACCGTTCGCGTGCGATCGCGGCCCTCGCGGCGGCCGGGCTGTCGGCCGTGGCAGGATGCGTCGAAACCTGCCCCGAAGAGTTCCTCACGCTCGAGCAGGTTGTCTCGGCCTACAACGCCAACGCCGACGCCGTCCCGCGCCTCTGGGCGCGGGCGGAGATGTCCGTCGAGCTCAAGGCGCCCGACATGCCCGCCTTCACGTGGCGCTCGGGCGACCCGACGTGCCTGCTGCTGCTCGCCAAGGGCCCCAACCGCCTCGGGCCGCACGACTTCGTCCTCCTCGGCAGGGAATCCGCCGCCGTGGAGCTCTTCCGCGTCGGCAGCAGCACGCGGCAGGGCGTGTACTACTTCTGGCACCAGATCGGCAAGAAGGGCGGCGCGTGGTACGGCAAGCACGAGCGGGCCGGCGCGCCCGGCGTGGGGAACCTGCCCCTGGACCCGCTGCAACTGCTCAGCGTCCTGGCGATCTGCCCCCTGCCGGACGACCGCACCGACCTCCCAGCCGTCGTGATGGGCATGCAGAACACGCCGAGGGACTGCGCGTACGTCGTGACGGTCATCGATCGGCAGGCGGTCACCGGCCACGTGCTGGCCCGGCGGGAGGTCTTCTTCCGCTGGTCCGAGGACGCCCCGCCCCGCCCCTACAAGGTGAACCTGCTGGACACGGTCGGGCGGCGCGTGATGACCGCGTACCTGAGCGAGTACGAGGCGATCGACGTGTCCGACCTGGACGATCCGCCGGAGTCCGACCCGCTCCTGCCCACGCGAATCGAGATCGTCGCCAACCCCGTGCCGGGCGTGAAGACGTTCATCCGCCGTATCCGCCTGAAGCTCTCCGAGATGACCGCCGAGGACAAGTGGGACCCCGAGGCGTGTGCGTTCCGCCCGCCGCCGGGCGTCTCCCCCGTGCAGGTGGACCGCCGCGCGGCCCGGCCCAAGCCAAAGGGGACGGGCTCTTGAAGTGCCTGCAACCGATTCTCCTGCTGTGCGCCTTTGCCGCGGCCGGGCCTGCCCGTGCCCGCGCGGATTCGCCCCTCCTGACCGCTGGCTCGGACACGGCGCTCTGGCTCGTTCGCCGGGACGACGCCAACGGCGTATTCGACGCGGCCGTCCGCGAGGCCGACGGCGCGTGGGAGTGGTCGCAGCGGTCGATCTCCGGTCGGCCCGCCGTCGTGACGGCCGACCGTCGACGCCTGCACGTGCTGTTCGCCAACCCCGCCGGGCACGTCATCCTCCAGCAGGACACGAAGGACATCGCCACCGCGCTGGACCCGAGGCACCCGCTCTGGCCCGCGGGGGCCGCACCGGCCGCCCTGTGCCCCGCGCCCCCCGGTCCGGACGGCGAGCCGGCGGGCATCCTGGCGCTCGTGCCGCGTCCGGCCGGACCGGCGGCGACGCGACCGGCCACGACGGCGTCGGCCCCCAGCACCGCGCCCGCGCTGCGCGCGAAGCAGCCGCGGACGGGTCGGTACGCCCTGGGGGTCTTCCGCCGATCGGGCGTGACGTGGGAACACCTCGCCGACGTCCCGGGCGTGGAGATCCCGGCCGGGTTGAAAGCCCTCCTGGCCGCCACGAAGCCGTTCGTCTACGTCCTGCTGGTCGGCGGCGACAGCGACCCGCCCCGCCTGGCGCGATGGGGCCGCGGCGCGTGGAGCGACGTGCCCATGACCGGGCCCGCGGCCGCTCCGCCCGCCGGCATGCTGGCCGTCGGGGGGCGTCTCGTCGTGCTGCTCGCCCCGCGGGCCGAGCAGCCCGGCCGACGAGGCCTCACGTTGGCGACGCTCAACGAGGAGGCCGGCACCTTCACGTTCCAGCCTGTTGTCCGTGGGGAGAAGCCCGCCACCTGGCCGGCCGACGCCCTGCCCCGGATCGCCCGCCTGGGCGAGCAGGTCTCCCTGATCTGGCGGGAGGGCGAGGCGATCCGCGCCGGGACCTGCCTGCCCAGCAGCGGGGTCCTCACGCCGGGCGCGGACGTGGAGATCTTCGGCAAGCCGCCCGCCGACGGCGCCGGCGAGACCGTCATCGAGACCTTCCTCTGGATCGTCCTGCTCGGCGTGTTCATCCCCATGATTCTCCTTCGCCCCCGCGGGGGGTACGAGCCCTTCGCCCTGCCGGAAGGGGTCCGACCGGGCAGCTTGCTGCGGCGCGCCGCCGCCGCCACGCTGGACTTCGTGCCCATCAGCCTGCTGGTCAGCGCCGTCTACCGCCTGCTGCCCGGCGCGATGAGCGATGAGGAAGTGATCCGCCTGTGGGAACGGCTCTCCCGACAAGAGGACGTCGAACTGCCCGTCGAACTGGCCGTCACCTCCATCGCCGTGCTCGTGGTCTACGTGGTCTACTGCGCAATCATGGAGCTGTACACGGGCACGACGCTGGGCAAGCGGCTGATGAAACTCCGCGTCCTGGCACACGGCGGCGTGAAGGCCGATCTCCGCCAGTGCATCCTCCGCAACTTGCTCAAGATCGTCGAACTGATCTCGCTACGGTCGATCCTCTTCTTCCTGGTTCCCCTGGTCCCGATCGTCACGCGGTACCGCCAGCGGTTCGGCGACTTGCTGGCGCGCACGGCCGTGATCGACGCCCGCGTGCCGATCCCGCCGCCGCCGGCAGCGGCCGAGGAACCCCACGGCGGCGAGGACGAGCCGCCGACCTGGCCGCCCTCGTCCGACGATCCCGGCGGATGAGCTTGTAGCCCCCTGGGGTTTTTCCGCCAAAAAACCTCTTGGAATTCCCGTCGCGCTTGCGTATATGTCTGCCCGTCGGCTTGGCAACCGGCGTGTATCTGGTGACTTGGCCGGCCCGTCGGATTCGGGATCGGGCCGCAAAGCTGTTCTCGCATTCATCCTGTCCTTCGTTCTGCCTAAAGGAGAGAAGGTATGAGATTCGTGGTTGCAGGTTGTGTGGCGGCGGTACTGATTGCTGCCACTTCGGCGCCGGCGAGCGATGACGCGGCCTGGAGCGCGACGCTCGCGGCGATGGAAGACCGGCCTGCCCCCAGCGGCGCCCCGGCGGACAGTTGGCTGGCATCGACCGAGAAGGCCGCCGCGGAGACAGACGTCGACGCACGGGCCGAGGCCGCCGCGGACGCCCAGGCTGCCGGCGACGGCCCGCCCCTGCCCCTGCATACCATCGAGGGCGTCGGCGGTGCGCTGACCGTCCCCATGGCGTACCTGGTCAACCCCGGGCCGGAGGGCACGGTCATCGGCAAGCCGGCGGCGTCTCTGACCTACCTGGGCCTCAGCACGAAGAGCCTGACGGTCATGGCCGTGACCGAGACGCTGTGGCGGCGGATCGAGTTGGGCTATGCGTTGGGGCGCTTCGACATCGGCAACCTCGGGCACGTCGCCAAGAAGGCCACCGGCGGGGCCGTGCGACTCAATCGCCGGGACGTCTGGATGCACCACTTCAACGTTCGTGGCCTGCTGATCGAAGAGAACACCAAGATCTGCGGCATCCCGCTGCCCGCGGTGGTGGCCGGCATCCAGGTCAAGGCCAACGGCGGCATCCAGGGCATCAACGATACCACGAAGAACGTCTTCCCCGAGGGCGGGTTCGACATGATCGGCCTGGAGCGGTCCAACGGCATCGACTACGTGCTGACCATGAGTAAGATGATCCCGGAGATCCTCTTCGGGCGCCCGTTGATCCTCACGCTCGGCATCCGCAACAGCCAGGCGTCGAACTTCGGCTACACCGGCTTCGGCGATTCCTGCGCCACCACCCTCGAGGCCGATGCGGCCACGCTGGTCACCGACTGGCTGGCGGTCGGCTACGAATTCCGCCAGCGGACCGACCCCTACGACAAGCTCCGCCCGCTGCACAAGGGCGAGGGCAACCTTCACGCCATTCGCGCCGCCGTCATCCTGAGCCCCCAAGCCACCCTCGCCGCCGGCTGGGCGTGCATGGGCAACGTCGGCAACGACCGCGTGGACTGCTCCTGGGGCATCCAGTTCAAGTACGAGTTCTGATCCGCCCCACACGAGACCCCGATACAACAGGCCGGCCGCCCGAGTCCACGGGCGGCCGGCCTTTGTCTTCGATCGGAGGGGGACGACGGCCTGACGCCTGCCGTCACGGCACCCGCGCGGGCGTCGGTTGCGTTGCCGGCCTGGCCGGCTGCCCGGCGTCCGCGGGCCAGTCTCGCCCGGGCTGGGGCGTCCACTGGCCCCGGGGGGGCAGGGCGCTGTTATTCAGTTTCCGGCCGGTGAGGACGCGGGCGACGGCCTCGTCGTTCCACTGGCGGGTCAGCACGAACGGCGCGACGTAGTGGCGAACGAAATCCTCCGCCGTGACGGTGAGGTGCCCGCCGGTATGCCCCGCCGCCGACATCTGCTTGTGCCACGCGATCTGGTAGAGCTTGTCGTACCCCTCCGAGCGGTTGCTTCGGGCCAGGGGGACCTGGAAGCCCACGCGTCCGGCGGACTCGGTGTGCTTGCCATCCATCGTGCCCGACACCGTCGTGCCCAGCCCCAGGAAGACCCAGTCCTTGTAGGAGTAGAAGGTGATCGCCCCGCGCCGGGTCTTCTCGAGGGCCAGGTCCACCATGTACCCGGGCGAGATGGCCGGGGCCAGCAGGACCAGGCCGTCCAGCGGTTGGTTGGGCGGCATGCGCTCGGCGATCCAGAGGGCCATGGCCCCCCCGCCGCTCTGGCCCACCACCACGACGGGATTGTCCGGGTGGGCGAACTTGTACTCGGCCAGGCGGACGGCGATCTCGCCGGCCTTGCGGTAGTTGCCCAACTCGTTGCGCAGGTTCCACAACGGGCCCAGCGGGTCCGTCCAGTCGATCAGGTCGATGCCCCAATCCACGCCCCCGGCGACCAGGCCGTCGACAATGCTCTCATTAAGCGGGCCGCGGCCCTCGACACCGGGCAAAACCACCACCAGCCCCCGCGCTTCTCGCTCGGGGGTCAGGTACGGCTTGTGCGTGCAGCCGGCCGCATAGGCCATCGCGGCCAGGCTCACTAGCGTTGCTGCTGTCCGTCGCATGCTTCTTCCTTTCCAGCCGGAATCGGAAACGGCTTCGGTCGTCAAGAGAATACCCGACGAAGGGGGCGGTGCGCAAGGGCGTGCTTCGGATGCGATATGGATTCGCGGGTCCGAGGTCAGAACGCCCGGGCCCGCTCCCACAAACGGCGAAGCCCCGGCCAGTCGACCGGGGCTCGCGATCCGCGTTCGTCTGCGTCCCGCTCGCGGGCTATTCCTTCACTTCGTACTCCGCGTCGATCACGTCGTCGTCGCCCTTGGGGGGCTCCTGCTGGGGGGGCGGGGTCTGGCCGCCGGGAGCGGACTGCGCGGCCTGGTACATTGCCTCGGCCAC
>Ga0272441_10002331_pt1 | contig 38551 bp, 31 predicted proteins | sample SSMProp6N_FD_193582 | JGI IMG/M metagenome (GOLD analysis project Ga0272441, IMG submission 193582) | Marine sediment archaeal communities from Little Sippewissett salt marsh, Falmouth, MA, United States - SSM-Prop-6N | ecosystem: Environmental > Aquatic > Marine > Wetlands > Sediment ... | reverse complement strand
ACTCCAAGATTAGGATTTTTTTCGATCTCGCGCGCCAGCGCCTCGCCGACCCGGCCGGCGCCGATAATGAGCGTATTAAAATTGTTATACCCGTGCGCAACTAAATATTCGACCAGGAATCTTTTTAAAACGCGCCAGAGGGCGAAAAACACGGCCATCAAAATTCCGGATAAGGCAAAGACAGTTCGCGGGAACCCTTCGATCTTTGCCAGATAGATCAAGGTGATCGTTGCCAACGAGGATAAAAATATCGATTTGACGACTTCCCAAATTTCAACGCTTTCGAACATCTCGCGCTTGGTCGCATAAAGGCCATGCGCATGATTAAAAAGAATAGCGATCAGGATCCAAAAAAGGAAAACAAAACGAAATGGATTGATTTCATGCAGAAAGAGATTCTGAATAGTTATCGGGAAAGCCAACGTGGCTTCCCTGACCGAGCTGGCAATAAAAATGGCAAGGCAGCCCCAGAAAACATCAATGAGGATATAAATCAGTTTGATGATACGATCTTTGTAACGACCCATTTTATTTTCTTTTAAAACAATGCTTGATTAACAAATATACAAATCGGGGATTGCCAATAATATAACGACGCCAGAGCCGTCTGGGCTCGCAAACTAAACGGAACACCCATTCCAAGCCGCTTTGCTGCATCCACCGCGGGGCCTGTCTCTTGGCCCCTGATAAGAAATCAAAGGCAGCCCCCACCCCGACCATCACAGGAACATTCAGTTTATCACGATTTTCTTTAATCCAAAAGTCCTGTTTGGGAGAGCCCAGACCCACCCAGAGAATATCCGCTTGGCTTGCATTGATCATGTCCACAACTTTGTTAAGATCCTCTGCGTTTAAGGGACGAAAAGGCGGTGAATATTGACCGGCTATGTCAATCCTGGGATATTTTTCTTTTAAGGCAACAACCAGCTTTTTGAGCGCCTCTTCTGTCCCGCCGTAAAGGTAGTGTTTATATCCCCGGTCCTGCCCCAGATCGCAGACAAGCCGCATCAAATCCGGGCCATACGTGCGGCTGACCTCTTTATTGCCTTGTAAGCGCCCCAGCCACACAACCGGCATACCGTCGGGTGTGACCATATCCGCCTGATTGACCACGTCTTTATACTTCGGGTCATCCTGGCAGGACATAATGGTTGAGACGGGAGCCACACAGACGTAGCGCCTGTCCCGGTTCTTGATCCAGCCGTCAATGGCCTGCTGGGCCAAGTTAAGGTTAACGGCCGAAACATTCACATCTAATATGTTATACGTTTTCATTGGTATCACTGGGGACCTTTTGGACTTGAGTCACCATACCCGAGGCCAAACCAAAAATCAACCAGAATATGACCGCATTCTGGAATCCGACCATAATCGAATTGGTCGCAAAGCTGACGGTCAGCGCTGAAATCATCGCGGCCGTCAGCCCCAAATGAATTGCTAGCTGATTTGGATCTTTAATCTGTTTTAATAGCGTAAAGGCATTCTTAAAGAAAACGGCCAAAAGCCATAAAAATACCGTTAAGCCCAAAAAACCTGTTTCAGATAATAATTCAGTGAATGTATTTTCAGAATGGATATACTCGCGGTTAGAATCTACGTCATAAATGGATCTTAATTTTTCAAACATTCCAAGACCAGCGCCAATAACTGGAAAATCCTCAAAAATCCCCAAAGCTACTCCTGATCGATATACTCTTATATCCTGTTTAAAAGTTTCAGCTATTCTAGCTTTTAAAAATGGAGAATAAAAATAAAAAGAAATTATAGTCACGATAGTCAATAAAAAAGCCAATCTTTTCTTTTGAGTGTAGCAACTAACAACAATCGATGCAGGGACCGCGTATAAAACCACTCGAGACATATTTGCAACAAAACAAGGATATAATATAATCGCATTTATCAAACTGCCCCATTTAAAAAAGTGCTTTTTAGCAAATAAAATCAATAAACAAATAAAAGGAAAATACAAAGCGAGCAGCGCTGACAGATTTACATCATAACCGAAAGAAGTATACAACCGTTCATCAGCCGATAAATGCCAATGGTCCCAAAGACCTCCTATCCCGATGATGATACTCGCAAAAATAATTGCCCCAACTAACACATAGACACGATGTCTATGTTGTGCCATAGCGCTTCCCAGCAAAAAGGCAAGGGTAAAGCCCAAATAGCGAGAGAAGAATATACCCTGACTATGATAATAATCGAGACTAAACCTTGTTGCTATAAGCAATACCAAAAAAAATAAACGAAAATCCTTGTTCAGGATATTAGGGGCGATGAGATGCCGATAAAATCTCAGTCTATATGAGAAAACACAAAAAATGATCCAAAGGAAGGCGGATGAATAAATAAAAACTTTGGAGTAAAGGGAGGAATAAGGGGCCAGGACAATGAACAAGGAAAGATCACCAAGAATTAAATATTCAAAGAATCTTAAAATTTTTTCGCGCATTCTTTTTTAGGTCTTCCCGGATTGAACGAATATGGTGGGTTCGTCAAAAATCTCCTTCCGCTTGAAATTAGAGACCATTTCCTGCATCTTATTGATGATGGCACCTTCATCCATAAGAGTGGCCATCCTTTCCAATTCCTTAACATCACGCCGGAGTTCCAGCAGATCAAGATCCTTCGGCTGCGCAATGAATATCTTTTCATATTTTGTGGCTTGATCATTCTCAATATCCAAAAGAAGCTCTTCCATTAATTTCTCTCCAGGCCTTAGGCCGGTGAATTTAATCTCAATATCCTCATCAATCTCAAGGCCGGAGAGGGTTATCAAATTTTTGGCCAGGTCAATAATCTTTATCTGCTCCCCCATATCCAGAATAAATATCTCGCCGCCTTTTCCGATGGCGGCCGCCTCAATAACCAACTGAGCCGCCTCACTGGCGAGCATAAAATAGCGTTTAACTTCAGGATGGGTTACGGTCAGCGGCCCGCCCTCTTCGATCTGTTTCTTAAAGATAGGGACCACACTGCCGCTGGAACCGATCACATTGCCGAAACGCACGGCCATAAATTTTGTCCGGGCCGCTTTGGCCTTGGCCTGAATGACCATCTCGGCAATACGCTTGGATGCGCCCATGACACTGGTTGGATTAACCGCCTTATCGGATGAGATCATAACAAACCGCTCAACGCCGTAATGTTCGGCGGCATACATAAAATTACGTGTGCCAATAATGTTATTCTTGACGGCCGCAACCGGATTTTCTTCCATCAGCGGTACATGCTTATGGGCCGCGGAATGGAACACTATCTGTGGCTTAAAACGTGTAAAAGAATGCTTTAAAAGTCCAATATCCTTAATATCTCCGACAACAACTTGAAACGGTATATAAGGATATTTCTTTTTTAATTCAAGTTCCAGAAAATATGTATCATTTTCATTATGGTCATAGGCGATCAATCGACGGGGATTAAACTTGATGATCTGCCGGCAGAGCTCAGAGCCGATCGTACCCCCCGCCCCCGTCACCATAATGACTTTATCACGGATAAAATCACCAACCTCCTGATTGTTGATCTGAACCTTCTCGCGGCCCAAAAGATCCTGCGGATTCACTTCACGGATCTCATTGACAGTCTTTTCCCCGCTTAAGATCTGATTAAGGCTGGGGAGGATCTTTATTTTGACATCTAAATTTTCGCATTGCGAAATGATGCGCCGGATCACTTTTCCTGATGCGGAGGGAATGGCGATGATAAGTTCCTGGATATTTTTTTCAGTAACGATTTTTTTGATATCATCTGTCGTGCCCAAAACCCTGATGCCGTGGATCCGTGTATGTCGCTTGGTGGGAAAATCATCAATAAAGCCAACCGGCAAATAATCCTTTTGTTGAAAAACGACCAGTTCCCTGGCAACCATGGCACCAGCCGCCCCGGCCCCAATAATAAGAACTCGAGGACGGTCAATATTATGAAAACGTTGAAATTTGACAAAAATCCGATAAAAAAAACGCGAAATGCCGATCAAAAAAAGGCAGATAAAAAAATCGATCAATAAAACCGATCGGCCTAAACTGGTGCTCTTGGAATAGAAAGCCACGGCGATCAGAGCGAAACTGCCTGCCAAGACCGCCCGGGTGACATTGATAGCTTCACAGAAACTGGCAAACCGAAAGGACCATTGATATAGACCAAATAACTTAAATACGCTGAGGCGAATAATAGTAGCCCAAAGCATAAAAAAGACCAACAAATCAGAAATCTGCGGGGTAAGCTGCCAATCATAACGGATCATAAATGACAAATACATTGCGAGATTGATCGTCACAAGATCAACAAGCAGCATAATCAATTTTCTATATTTTTTTATTATATACATTTTCTAATTTAAATACTTCGTAACGCCTTTCTTAAATTATTAGAAACAAATTTCACTATTTTTATACCCATTCGGGGATAAAAAGGTAAAGCAATAGTTCTAGATGAAACAGATTCAGCAATTGGAAAATCGCCTTCTTTATATCCAAAGGTTTCTTTATAAAAAGGCTGTAAATGTATCGGCACAAAATATTTCCGACACATTATACCATTCTTTCTAAGACTGAAAACTATTTTATCACGTTCTTTAAGCCCATAGGTTTTTTTCAGCCTTATAATATAGACAAACCATCCCATTTTGACTTGCTTAGCAACAAAAGGAATTTCAATCGTCTCAATTGTCTTTAAATGTTGATTATACATTTGAGCTGCCAAGGAACGTTTCTTTAAAAGTTGTTTCAACCGGCCTAATTGGGCTAAACCTAAAGCCGCATGGATATCACTTAAGCGATAACTATATCCTAACAAGGGATATTCCAAATAATCCCCTTTCTTGTTTTCTCCCTGGTTGCGCAAACAGCAACAAAGTTGCGCAATTTTATTATCATCCGTGACAATCATACCCCCCTCTGCTGTTGTCATTTGTTTATTGGGATAAAAAGCAAAAGTCGAGGCAATCCCAAAAGAACCGGCCTTTTTCCCTTTATACTCCGAACCTAATGCCTCGCAACTGTCCTCTATGATGTGTAAACGATATCTTTTAGAAATCTTATTAAGAGCATCCCAAGCAGCTGGATGGCCAAAAACATCAACGGCTAGAATAGCTTTTGTTTTTGAAGTGATAGCCCCTTCAATATTCTCAGGATTAATATTTAAACTTTGCGGATCGATGTCAACAAAGACCGGCCTGATTCTCTCATACAAAAGACAATTAGCAGAGGCAATAAAACTAAAGGGCGTTGTGATGACTTCATCACCTTGTTTAAGGCCCAATGCACGGATAATTAAATGTAACGCGCTTGTGCCGCTATTAACGGCAATCGCATATTTGCGACCAATATATTTCTTAAATCTTTTTTCAAAGTCCGGGACAGCAAGACCACGCGACAAAAAAGAAGTACTTAAAGTTTTAACGATTTTCTTTACCTCAATCTGAGTAATGTCCGGTCGCGAAAGAGGTATATTTTTTTTCAAAATTTTCTCATGCATTAATTAATTCGATCTCATACATAAATATGTTTCTGTTTTCTTATACAAGCGTAAAAAAACCTCCCATGGGATCTGTAAAATTTTAGCCTGGGGCAATTATCCTAAGAACAGTAGCAAACAATATTCTTAGGTCCGTCCAAAAACTCATATTTTTGACATATTCTAAATTCATTTCCAATTTATCCCAAAAAATTTTATTTAAATAGATTGCTTCAGGATTGGAACTTTTTGCCAATAATTCTTCTTCGTTACAATATTTAATAGAAGCCCAATCTGTTATTCCCGGGCGTAAAGTCAAAACATCATCATATTTACCAGCATAGAGGTTCCGATATTCAGGGACTTCAGGTCTGGGGCCGACCAAACTCATCTCCCCTCTTAAAACATTGATGAGCTCCGGCAACTCATCAATTTTTGTTCTTCTTATAAATTTTCCCAATCTTGTTATACGAGTAGTATCTCCGGGAGTAAAATTATTTTTCTCCTGCATTGAAGAAATACGCATAGAACGAAATTTAATGAGCTTAAAAATATTGCCCCCCATCCCCATCCTTTCTTGTAAAAAAAAGATAGGGCCCGGAGAAAACACTTTAATCAAAAGTGAAATTAAAATAAGAAATGGCAATAAGATTATTAATCCTGAAAGCGAGCACACAATATCGAATAAACGCTTCCCAAATTTCTTATATTTAGTGGTCATGGTAACAAAATTTCTCTAATATTTTGTATAACATATTCGATTTGGTCATCATTCATAGCCGAATATATCGGAAGACTCAAGCACCGTTCAAAAATCCGCTCAGCATTAGGGAACATGCTTGGATTCAAATTATAGAGACTTTTATAGTAAGACATTCTATGAAGGGGTTTATAGTGGACACTCGTTCCTATCTGACGTCGAGCTAGTTCTTTAATTAATCCATTTCTATCAATGGCTTTTTTTGTGCTGTCTGAATTTACCAATACGACAAAAAGATACCAAGAATGATCTTTCATCTGGCAATGTATGTTTGGGAGCATCAGCCCAGGAACATCTTTTAGTTCCCTATAATATCTCTCTGCGATCCTTTGACGCTTTTCATGAAACTTTTTAACTTTTTTTAATTGATGTATTCCAATGGCTGCCGCTATGTCCGTCATATTATATTTAAACCCCGGAGCAACCACATCATATTCCCAAGAAGCTCCTGTTGAAAAACGGGCCCAAACATCTCGATTAATACCATGAAGTCGCATTACCTTAACGCGCTGAGCGATTTTATCATTATTCGTACACAACATCCCCCCCTCCCCAGTGGTCATCGTCTTATTGGCATAAAAACTAAAACAAGTTATATCACTTAGAGTCCCCACCAGACGCTCTTTATATCTTGTGGGAAATGCATGCGCAGCATCCTCCAAAATTTTTAACTGATTCATAGATGAAAAGGCCAAAAGGGAATCCATGTCACACGGATGCCCACCAAAATGGACAGGGATCATGGCCTTTAAACGTGAATCATCTGACGAAATACCTTGTATTTTAAGAGCCTTCTCTACTTGTTCCGAAGTCATACAAAATGTATTCGGGTCACAGTCAACAAAAATAGGTTGGGCATGGACATAGCAGACAACTTCGGCCGTCGCGGTAAATGTTAAGGTAGGCACAAGGACCATATCGCCCTTAGTGATGTCAAGCGCTTCAAGGCCGAGATGGAGTGCTGCTGTTGCAGAATTAACAGCTAATGCATGCTTTGCGCCAATGAATCTAGCAAAATCCTTCTCGAATCGGGCACATCGGGAAGCTGTCGTCAACCAGCCACTCTTAAAGACAGCTAAAAGTTCGTTAATTTCTTCTTCACCACATTCGGGTAATGCAAAGGGTACTTTTATATCTTTCAATTCAACCCCCTCAAACCTTCTATACCGATGGAGTCCAAATCGCTATCCACTACTCAACAGCCTCATTTACCAATGGGATAACAATGTTATATTAACACTTTCATTATTATAAAATCCGTATAAATATTTCGTCAGCACATTTTTGCGAGAAACAAGATTTCATTTTTTATCAAAATTTTTTAACTTTCCTATAACTTTTTTGAAGGTCCCAATAAATCCTCTTGATTTCAATGCATCAGTCAACATTATATATTTGTATATTAACCGTGAAACAACTAAACTACGAATAGAAAAGAATTCTATTAACTTGTTTATCGACTTTTTCTTCCAAATTCCAGAATTAATTAAATTACAATAAAGCTCTATTATATTTTTCAAATTGTTATCATATTGCAAATATGTGCGAGAATAATATGTAGTGGGATATACACCTCTTTTCCAATACCCTTTTTCAATAGAATACCCTTCCAGCTTAGTCCCAGGCAAAGGATAAAAAGTAGTAGCTTGTGCAGTATTCGGTTGAATTTTCTTTATTAAATTATAACTTTTCTGCATGCTTTTTTCATCCTGCTCAGGAAGACCAAACATAATAAAGCTGTGCACCTTAATATTGTTTTTCTTCAAAATTTGATGAGATTCGATTATATTTGCGTTTGACATTTTGCGGTTTAACATCTTTCTCCTATAATCATCATCCCCACTTTCAATGCCGATGGAAGCGAAGTAAGCACCTGCCTCCTTCATGTCCTTAGCTCTTTTTTCTGTAACATATTCTGGTCGATCCATAAAAACAAGCGGGAGTTTCAAATCCTTAAAAGTTGACCGATAATCAGCGGTTCTTTGATCCCTAGTCATAATTACCTCATCTATAAAATAGATTAGATCTAATCCGTATTGTCTTTTAAATAGTAATATTTCTGACTTGAGTTTTGATAAAGATTTCTCTCTGCGCCAAATTCCTTTCCCCACATATAACTTTCTTAAAGTTTCATTGGAACAATAACTACAGGCAAAGGGACATCCCCGACTTGCTTCAAAACTACAGGCACATTTAGCCCCTGGTTTAATAGCTAATGCGTAATGTTTAAAATAATGCCTGTCGTCAAACAGCTCCCACCGTGGGGCTGGAACTGTATTCATCTCAAGTAAAGGGCCCAAAGTATTTTGGACAATCTTGCCATCTTTGATATACACAATATTATCGAATTCATAAATATATTTTTCTCGTCCCGTAGAGATGGCATCTACAATATCGCAAATGATCCTCTCTCCCTCCCCTATAACCCCCCACTCACAATAACCAATCAATTCTTCCTTGGCAAAGGTCATATGAGGACCACCAATTATTATCTTAGGATTTTTATGCTTAATGTTCCTGAGAGACTTAACTAAACAAGTAACAAATGGAAGTTCCATGGTTCGGCAGGAAATACCAATAAGGTCCGGGTTGTATTTCAAATAATCATCAATGATTTTCTTTTGCATTTTATATGGTGAAGTAAAAGTTATATCGCTAATTTTTACATCAATCCCTTTTGCTATTAGAGCACTGCCCAGTGATAATAAACCCATCTGCGGAGCTACAGCCATGGACACATTGGGGTAAACTAAGAGTACTTTCATTTTCTTATACTTTCATATAAATATCATTCTTAATTAGGAACAAATCATGAAATTCGTCTATTGTCTTTATACTCTTCAACACTAAATTTCTATGCCATCTTTTCTAACTAAAAGGGTGCAGAACATTTTATGCTATGGGTCATGATCGCAGCACGTTCAAGAACACTTGATACTGTCAAAGCCCAGATCAATATAACGCAAAAACTTAATTTGAAAAAAAGGGTTGCCAATCTCTAAAAATTTTTTAAATACTTCTTACTTAGTAATCCATAATCATAATGAGCTTTAACATAATTATATCCATTACGTCCCATCGCTTCACGCTCTTCTGGAGATATCTTCAACATATAATAAAGCGCATCTGCAATAGCCTGTGGATCCTCCGGTGGAACTGAAACTCCACAGCCACTCTCCGCCACCAAGTTATTCGCGGCATCAATAGAATAAATTACGGGCTTTGCCGCCATCATATAATCTATCAACTTGTTGGGGGTGACTCCATAACGATAGAGGGGACTGCGAAGCCATCCGATATAAACAGCATCCATTGCCTCCAAAAACATAGGGACCGTGGTTTTGGAAATCGGTGAAAGAAAACTGATATTGCATAAATTTAACTTTCTGGCCAAATCTTGCAAGGCCTGTTTTTCAGATCCTTGTCCAACCAATATAAAATGTATTTCATCTTGTTTCTTAACCATTTCAGCTGCTGCTAAAAGATACTTTAAAGCATTCGAAATATTATGCCCGCCCAGATACCCGATAATAAATTTACCTTGTCGCTTGAGTTTTGTGATAAGTGCAGAATGTTCCCTTGGTAAAGAATCTCTTACATCAAAATTTGAAAAATTTGCTCCATTAGGTATATGGACAAATTTATTTGCGGACATACCATGAGCGACCATGTATTCCCGAGCTTTGGGTAAGAGAGAAACCACCCGATCTGCCTTTTTATATGCATAGTCTTCTGCCCATTGCAAAACCATAATAAAAGGGTGCCCCTTAGAGAAACCACCCAATTCCATTGGAGTAAGGGGCCACAAGTCATGAACTTCGAAAATAAGTTTTGCACCGTATTTATTAGCAATCTTAGCGGACCCATAAATTGTCAAAGGATATGTTGAGGAATCAATAACTATATCGGGAGCCCCTATTGGCAAAATTTTGTTCCATACTTTCCAAGAAAAAGAAAGCATATTAAGCACTCGGGGGAAACCATTACCTTGATATTGTCTTGTTTTAATCCATACGTATTTAATATTATTAATAAATTCAATCGATATAGGTTCTTGACATTTAGGTTGTAAATAACGCAAATGGGAAAAACTAGCGGCAATAATAGTTACGATGTGTCCGGCTTTTACCCATTCTTGTGCAAAATAATAGGGCCGATACTCCATCCCATGGGCTGTAGATCCCGCATAGTGGTTGACAATCAAAATGTTCATATTAAAAACAATAAGGTCGATAACTTTAAATGATTATCAACCATTCTATTAATCTTTATCATAAAAGTCTTATCATTTATTCTCAGATAAATCAGCTTTTATCAGAAATGAAAAAAGGATTCCAATTATACTATTTTGCGCTTTTTCGTATCGTAACAAGCCAATGGGTTCGCAAAAATGGGATTCTTTCCAATTGTTCACATAACTTCCAAGAAAACTGAGCTAATGGTCGGGCAATAAATGCATTGAGATTCATCGAATGAAAACTAAAATTGCAATTTTCAAACAACGCCATAATTTCTTCTTTTTTGATGCCCTTGACATCTCGGTTAAATGGATTATTGAATCGATAATCATGCCAAATTATTATCCCGTCATTCTTTAAAATGCGTAGCATCTCGTTGGCTATTCTCTTTTTCATTTGCAAATCTAAAATGGAAGTAAACGCAGTAGATTGGGTAATTATGTCAAAAAAGAGGTCTGCATATGGGAGTCTTTCAGCATTAGTACAAGTAAATGATACCCCTGGATATAGGCGCTGAGCTTCTTCGATTCTCTCCGAAAGGAGATCAATTCCATGCAGATTTCTCGGGGACACTCCTTCTTCCAGAAAATAGCTTAAAACCTCCCCATGCCCACAGCCAATATCAAGAATTCTTTTATTCATTAAAAGACCAACCATCCCTGCATCGTTAATTGCTTTTTTAATTTCACTTCTTCGTTGTTGGGAAAAGAAATAGGAATATCTGTTTTCTTTTCTTTTTCCCCTTCTCTTATAAGCCTCTTTGATTCTTTGGACCTCATCCATCAATGCACCTTCCTACATCTTTGAATGAAACGGTATCCACAACTACTTACCCACCTGGAATATAAGTACACAAGAAAATTACGGAGCCGATAATAATATTTAGTCTTCACATAAACATAACGAATAAACTTCCCCATCAGAGTGCCACCGAAACGGTCACCCATAATTTCGGCTGCCGCCCTTTTAAGGCGTTCGTAATCTTTGCCCTTAATTTTGGGTATTTCGGGTGAGAATTCTACCCACATCTCTGGATCTTCCGAAAGGATCAAATTTTTCTCTTTACAGTCCACATACAAATCATTTCCCGGGATTGGCGTAAAAAAGGAAACGGATGTAAACTCAGGCCTCATTGTTTTTGCAAGACTAATGGTGGCCTTAATATCCTCTTCCTCCTCCGTTGGTGTTCCCAACATAAAGGATGCGGAAAGAAGAACTCCATGTTCCTTACAAATGCGCGCCGCTTTTAAATTAATTTCGCGCGTAGAACCCTTACGCAGGTCTTTGAGAACTTTATCAGACCCTGATTCAAAACCGATACCTATCATACGCAAACCGACTTTTTTAAGCCTACTCATTAAATCAGAATGTCTTGCCACGAGGTCAGCACGCGACTGGATCCAAAAAGGTTTCCCAATATGTGCATATTTATCACAGAATTCCTCACTCCAAGCAGTATCCAACATAAATGTATAGTCATAAAATTTAACACATTCAAAATGATAACGTTCGTAAAGCAAATCCAATTCTTGCATCACATTTGATACCGAACGTTGTCGGACCTTCTCGCCAAAATGTATCTTAGCATGGGGATAACAAAAGGAACATCTAAAGGGGCACCCACGCGCGCACAGCATAGTGACCATAGGACGACGGAATACCCCTTCATAGTTCGGTAGATTGATGGAAGTTGAATAAGGATATAAATCCCGATCAATGAACGGCAACGTATCTAGATCCGGCCTTTCTCCAACCGAAACCCGGGGGAATTCTACCCCCGTCTCGATTGCTTTCAACAGATTCACGAAAGTAATCTCGCCTTCACCAGTTATAATATAATCATATTCAAAGAAACCCTGGACAAAAACCGGATCAATCGAAACATGAACACCCCCCACAACAATTTTCACATTGGGTTTTAACTTTTTAAAACGCTGTGCAATCTCAAGATCGATGTTGTGATCGCAGGATCGCATTGTCAGAGCAACCAAATCTGGGTTGATATCATTAAAACGTTTCTCCAGTTCATTCCAGTTCTTCAATTGACGAATATCTAAAAGATGCACATCATTAAATCCAGCCTGCTTGGCACAGGCAGAAAGGCCACAAAGCCCCGCATGAATAATACTTGTCCAGTGTGATTGACCAAATGTATTCCAGCTCCGATTCCCAAAGCCTGGATCCACTAACATAATTCTCATATTGAAATGCCTCTTATTATTGAAAAAAGCACAAGTATCTTATTGTCGAAAATGTTTGTGGGAACTTGGTCCAGCGCAAAATCGTTTACAATGACTTCCATACCATCTTTCATATCCGAAAGGAACCCTATAATTAAGATTTCCCTGATTTTTTAACTATTTTTTTATGGTCAAGAATTTCCTGGTATCTTAATTCTAATTTCTTAATATTATCTTTCCACAAGGCATTGTTTGTTATAATTTTAATATTCTTTTCAATTGCATTTTCCCTTAAATCGCGGTGTTCTATGGCTTCAACAATCCTTTGTGCTAGGAATTCCGGGCCGCGAACTGGCGCCAATAATCCATTGACACCATCCGTAATCCATGTACGATTAGCTGGGATATCGGTGACCACGGGGAAAACGCCACAAGCCATTGCCTCCGTTAGAGAAATATGATTTGTATCGGAAATCGCTGGAGACACATATATGTCAGCGAGATTATAATATTCAGGCATCTTTTCGTGAGGAATTTCTCCTAAAAACTTTATAGCCTCTCCCATCTTTAACTTTCTGGCTAAAGCTTTGATGCATTTCTCTTGTGACCCAGTACCTATTATCCAAAATTCCACTTTGTCTGATGGTATTTGTTTAAGCACAAAAGGAATGGCTTTAACAAAGCCAATTACATTCTGAGGTTTTTCGAAATAGCGTGTACATAAAATAATAATTTTACCATCCGTAACTGTAAATCTGCCTTTGTTATTAAAACGTGCAATATCCACACCATAATAAAAATTAACTATTTTTTCTTTCTTTATTCCTAATTTGACAAGTGCCGACACCATAACCTCAGCTGAAGCCGTAACTAACTGTGCTTTATCCAGGACCCATTGAGAGGTCTTTCGATAGAGCCAATGCCTCTGTGCCAAATAGAAGATATCACTTCCCCATGCAGAAACGACAAAAGGTTGAAAATCGATCAAACCACCGATTACGCCATAACTTGTTATCATATGCGCATGTAAAATGTCCGGCTTAATTTGCTGAATTATCTTCTTTAACTTATAAAAACTGCATATGAAGCAAATAAATTTGGAGAATAAATGATTGGAATGGAGCCCAAGACAATGCACATGTACTTCAGAAATCTTCCCGCAGTCAAATGTCAGAAAGTGAACTTCATTCCCTAAAGCAAAATGTGAGGCGAGGTTACGGGCAATTGGGCTGGTTATATTGCCGAGGTAGCAGATCTTCATATCGCAGTTATTCCTTTTTTCCTCTCTATTCTATTTAAATACTAGTCCAAATTGCTTTGCATTCTAGGAACAGACATTAATGCTCCTTTTTTTATCGTTAAAATTAAATCAACTATCACACTAAGCATAATAGTTGGAAGAATCGTTGCCCAGAATAAACGAACAAAATCAAAAAGCGGCTGAAGCGCAGTTAAAAAACCATTGGCAAGGACTCCCCGTGTAAGTGTCAAAGCAATTATTATATTTATTTCTCTCCCAGTTTTAAGGCACCATTTTAAAATTACATTCCACATCAATCCAGTGATAAAACCTGCACAAATCAGCCAAATCCAACCTCCTTCCCAATAAGCATGTGCCGAGGCCAAATACGGCCCTACGTTATATACAGGTGACCCGTATCCCACATGTCTGACAAGATATACTGCAGCCCCAGTAGGTGTTAAATCAGAACTACCAGCAATTCCTTTCTCTGGCCAAATTATCCTTGGAATCGGAGAAACAAATGCCGCACCTAGAGGCCTAAGACCTGCGCCTAATCCATCGTTATATAATTGGTATAAAACGATGGAATTGCGAGAGGCTTGAGCCCTTCTTGCAAAGATGCTGATAAAACTATATTTTGAAAGTTTATATGAACCACCCGTTTTTATAGCCTTACCAACTGCATTTGTAATTGAATTCAGCAACTCTATTCTAGTAGCCCCTTGCCCTGCTTTTGCAAAATATATTGATCTGAAAGGCCCTCCGAGAAACACAAAAAGGGGAACAATAGCAACTATCAAAACAAGTCCAACATAAAAGGCAACCATTCTCCTCTTAATAAATCCAGCCATTCCCAAAAATGAAGCGACTATAACAACACGCCCTCGAATACCTTGAGATAGACTGGTGAGGGACACAAGAGCCAAAACACTAAAAGCCATTATTCGCAATACAAGAGGATATCTTTTTTTTGAATTTACCAGAACGAGTGCAGACGCAACGATTGAAGATATCTGAAAAAATCCTTTAAACCAAGCATAAAGCATCGCCTTGAACCCACTATATTGATGAACTTTGAAATGAACTATAAACTCTTCAAAAGTTTTAGGCGGACTTATAAATAAATTCAAATAAATTAAAAAACCTGCCCCTATCAATAAAAACAAAAACAAGGGTTCCCGATTATTCGATAAAATCAGTACTCGTTTATATTGCAAAATATGTCGTTGGCCAATCTGAAGCCCTATTGCAAAGAGTGTTACGAAAATAACTTCACCTATTATTACTACGAGTAAATCACTGGGATGTGGTTGGATTATCATTTCATGTTCTAAATAATATTTTGTAAACACCGAATACCATATCGGAAATACAACGAGCAACAATTCATGGATAAAAGTTGTCCCCAAAATACTAGCCCGCAGCCTTAAGCCACGTTCATACGCTTTTTTGATTAAAGACCCAAGAATTAGCAGGGGGACCATGCTAGTGAAAAATAATGCAAAAGAAACCATTTTCAAATATCCCTAAGCAGACATTGATGCTTTTATTGGTGCAATTTACATCGTTTTAAATATTACTATACCAATAATGGAAATAATCATTTTCTTAGCCAAAATAAGACTAATACTATTTTTTGTAAAATAGCATTCACAGATGTTTATTGATAGAATTAAATTTTTTCCCTTTTAGCAAACAACTCACCATAGACTTATTATGTTTATTTGCCCACAATAAAACAAATGCATCAACTAAACGCCCCTTAAGCAATAGTCTGTTAAGGAGATTTTTTCCACTTGCCTTCCACCCATCTCTAAATATAACTTCTATAATATCCCCAGGAATTTTTTGTAAAATTTGATTAAATTTAATCTCATTTAAGCGGACTAAAGAATATCCCACATCTATATATTTATAATTCCCTTTGACTAATAAGTCTTTTAACATTCCAGTGACCTTATCTGTCTGAAGAAACTGGATAAATTCATCTTGGTGGTCCATAAAACATTTTTTACTTACCATTAGGGCAGAAGGAATCAGCATATAGGAGACCAAATCAGTTCTCTGAGCATAATAATACGCATCTTCATTTTCAAGGTTGTCAATAGATAAACCCCAACCAGAAATGTTAATATCAACATCCCCTTTTACATCGTAATCAAGAGAATATGCTTGAAGTTGTAATTTCTCAGGCTCCCAATAATCGCCGTCTTTAATAAAGGCGATATAATCTCCGTCCAAATCAACTAATGCATTATTAAGGTTATCAAAAATTTTCGTTTTATATCTTATGGCATTTATTTGGGGTACATCACCAACTATATTCACAATAATATTAGACACTGTTTGAGAATTAATTGATTTAATTGTTATATCATTAAGTTTTCTAGAATTTTGCGTGTCATAAACAAGCACGATCTTTGATTTGCTTGTATATGGTTTAATTATTTGCTCAGGTATACTCACTTCAATCTTTTTGAAAATATCGTCAAGCCGTTTCTCCCAAGTATGTTCTTTTATCGTCCTTTCATATGCGGCACGAGCTATTGTTTCGCGTTCATTATTTTGTTTAAGATAATATTCTATTTTATCAACCAAATCATCCAAATTATTGAAGGTGACTATTTCTTTATTTTTTTCAAAATATTCATATAGTTCCGGCTTGTGTTCTGTCAATTGGAAACCTCCACACCCTGCAATTTCAAAGGTGCGCCCCTTTATTTGCAAGCCATTTATAAATATTCCCATTGCCGGATTTAAATTAATTTTTGACTGATTGATAGTTTTGACCAAATCTTTAGTGGAAAGATATCCCCCCCAAAACCTCTTAAGCTCAGGGAATCTTCCCCAACCTGGACCAAATACTTTAACCTTTATACCCTTATTTATCAAGTGATTGATCAACTGTAATCTATTAGAATGAGGAGCCCCTATTAAAGAAACATCAATTGTTTTCTCTATTTTCATAGGCTTGAATAACATTGCATTACATGCCCACTGCGATAGAATAACATTCGTAAAGCCATGTTTCTTATACAAATCCATATTTTTCCTATAAGTCGTAACCACCCAAGTAAAATATTGCGCAAAATAACGATTCGTCGGATAAAAACACCAATCGTCATCGGTAAAGAAAACGATTCTGTTTGGGATATCGATTTGTTTGAAGTCGCTTATTTTGAAAGGGATAGAGCCAATCGTTATTAGCAGATATTTATAAGCATTATTTTTCGAAATTCGCTTTAATTGTAAAAAATTAGTCTTTATTTGTCTTTGATCTAAAATTAAATGATCAAATGTCTTTTTTTGTAAATACCGCCACCAATGTTTAGCAAAATATCCATGACATTTATATGATATAAATAAACCTTTTTTCATATGAATCTCTTGGAAAAATTAACTTTGATAATCCCTTCCATAATACCAATAACTCGGCCAAATCTTTTCAGTATCAATGATTCTATGACATACCCAAGCATTGCCCAATGAAACGCTAGGGTGCGAAAAAAACTTTTACGCCAATGTTTGGTATAAATATAAAAGGAATTTTCCACCAACATCTTTGCTGCATCTCGCTCCTGTAGCCGAGCAGTACAAGAGACTAAATGTTGCAATCTAGCATTAGCTGCATAATATATTTTCCATCCTTTGCTTAGAACTTGTTTCGAAATTTCAACATCCTCTCGATAACAATATCCTACAAAAAAAGGATCAAAAGATACCCCAGTCCCCTGAAATACAGATTGCCTAAATGCCATACAACATCCAGATAAGCATTCAATATATCGACTTTCCTCAATTAAATGAGGATTGGTTGCCAGAGTTGAATATTTAAATCTTCCATTTCCATCTCCTGCCAACGCAAATACTCTTTGAAACATCCGATAAAGGAATAGTTTTATACGGCTTATTTTATATCGATCGTCCCTTATATTTTTAATTCGTCCGCATACAGCTCCAATACTCAGATCCAGTTGAAATGCTTTCACAAACTGCTCAATGCAATCCGATTCTAAAATGATATCATCATCAAAGAAAATGAGTATCGGACATTTAGCTTGTCCTATGCCGATATTACGCTGAAGAGTTAAACCGGGTTTTGTATGTATCCAGTTGATATCCCTAATCATTTTTTTTAACAACAAAACAGTATCCTTAACCTGCTCCTCAACTGAAACATTCCCGCCATTCACAACAATCAATTGAATTTCTTTATAAGTTTGTCTTGCGATAGAATTTAATAATCTTTGCAGATCATACGGCCTATCTTTTGTACAAATAATGACGGATACACCTTTCATATATAAATTCCATTCTTTTATCGAATTATTTCGAAAATTCGTAGTGCCAACGTTTCAGGTTTCATCCTTTCTGGAATCCAAACAACCTGAGCGGTCTTCCCCTTTAAAGCATTCTCTAAAATAAGCAGAACCTTATTATAGTAACCTGGCAAATCAAGAATCCCAAACCCTCCGGCTATTAACGGCAATTTCCATACCCCCATCCATTCATGATGTATGATTGAAAAAAGACGTCTGGATAAATCTTTTTTTGTTATAGTCTCCAATTTGATTCCATTACCGTTATAACGCTGGAGAAATAATACTTGTTGAATAGTGCCAAAATCGAGTATTTTTTCTCTTCCAAAAATCTCTTTTACTGGGATAGCCGCAAGATGTTTAAATGCAATACTTTTTGTTTTTATGCCTAATTGTGATTTCCCAAGAAGTGACTTCAGAACTCCTTTAAAAGGCATATTTTCAACAATAAAATTTTTCAGTTGGGATTTCACTTCAGATAAATGAAATCTTTCAAATACTTCAGGGAATATACCCTTGTGGTATCCGTAAAGAATAAAAGAACGGGGATAAGAAAAACATTTCCCATCTTTTGTTACACAAACCAAATCATCACCTAAAAGACGATATCCTTTTTTTCTAACCAACTCCCCCAAAATGGAAGTTTTTCCGGCCCCCCCAAAAGCTGGAAAAAGGATAACCTTGCCTTCCCTATTCTCTACAGCAGCTGCGTGTACTAAGGTCACATTCATTTCAATAAATAATAATTGCAATATAATATTTATGGAAAGATATCCACCGTTTGCGACATAGATAACAAACCCTTTCTCTGTTTTCTCAAGTGCCAATTCTTCCGAACGCAATATCGCGCAGTTATCTGTGGCACTATACTCATTTTCTACAACAGCAAGTTGTCTTGACTTATTTGCGGCAAGCGCAGAAAAAGGACGAATACGAAGTTCTAAACCACATCTTTTGGTAATTGAATTCTCTCGCACGATAAAATAACCTATTTGTCCCTTAATCGCAGATACAACATTTTCTGCAACATCAGGATCAATATTCACTTCTACAAAATCATGTATTCTGTATCGCACTTATTCAAAATCTCCTAATTATTGCTGTTTCAATTGGCCTTATCCCACTTTAAGCAAACCATTTTAAAAATCACATTTTTATATAAAAACATCCTCAACCCATTTAATTCTATAAAAATAAACACAGCATAATGGCAACAAATACAAAAGCTAGTAGATTATATTCTCCAGACGCGGATCCAAGTTATAATATCAGCAATGCCAGTTTTCTGAATTACGAATTCAACAATCATTTTAATTAGTTTCACCCAGTCATAAAGTTTTCCGTGCTTTAGAAAAAGCATCATGCCTTTATGTTTATCGAAAAAATTGCCATGAGAAATTTTTTTCATAGCCGTAAGGACTTTTATTTTTCTTTGACCGTCTACGAATGAAAAATTTGAGTCCATCTTGATTTCGTTCTCAAGAAACGAAATTATCTTCTTCGCATAACGATCTGGAAGTCTCTCAAGGTAAGGTTCAGAATTTAAATATTGTCTTATCTCCTTAAGATAACCTGAATGTCTTTCCTTGCCTATACTTAATATAAATTGTTCCACTTCTCGATCAGAACCAAATTTTCTACGGTCAATAAAACAAGTCTTGGGGATATACTTTTCAATATCAGGGGCGCCAAGATAAATAGGCACACATCCACACTGCATCGAGTCAAAGATTTTTTCACTTATATAACCACAAACATTACTGCTGTTTTCATAACACAGGCTAAATTTATATTGTTGCATAGTGGCATACTTTGATGGGACTCGTCCTTTATAACAAGAAAACAATTTGTAAATGGAGAAATAGGAGAAAAATGAAGTTCTTTCCCATCCTTCGCCGTACATATCAAATTCTTCCGGAATGGATGCCTGAAAATGCTTTATGGCCTTAATCCTTTCCCGATAAAGTGACCCTTTAAATATTAAAAACTTCCCTCCACTAATAGACACAAGGAGTTTCCTTTTCTCAAAAGGAACCCATGCGGTGTCGATCGGAGAAACGGGAAATCCTAAATAAAAACTTGTTTGATTATCCAACATGTTGTTCTGAGGGGTATAATATTGACCGAAACAATGCTGGATATCCCGATCATAATAGATCGAGTTTATTCCGGGGGGCTCTCGCACGACAGCAACCATATTAGATCTCCCTATGATTTCTAAAGCAGTAAGAATGGCTTCTGGAAAAGAAATAAAATTAAAAGCTAACACTTTATCTGCTTCTTTAATGGGGATCTGATCGAATGTTGCCATCAGCCATCCCTTTTCTTCCGCTGCTTTTTTGATTGCTCGATAAGAAACAAAAACATCATCCCGAACAGATGTGTCGGTAAAAAGCCGATTGCTCATTTGACTAAAAGCGTTTGGAATGATCGAAATTTTCATTCCTACTTATTTTGTTTCTTTTTACAAATATATATCAATGAAGTGGCATAAATTTTTATATATTTTACTCATTCAGAAATCCAGAACTAGTTAATTAACTATTGTGATCACTCAAGTTGTTCTTTATTCGAAATGGTGATACCAAAGTAAACTTATAGTCTTTTGTGAATATATTTGGCATTAATCGCATATTCAATTATTTTGGTCTAAAAATAAACAAACCACATCCATAATCGCACTGACGCGCTGTTTCAAAGTTGGAATTCTGAATTAACTGGCCACGATCATCTACTAATGAAAACTCTTTAAGTTCCAATGTGGAAAAAATATTTTCAATAGTTTTGGGATCAAATATCCTATGAGCATCAAAACATAACTTCTCTTTTCCTACAGGAGTACCAATAAATAAAACCCCATTTTTATGTAAAACTCGAACCAATTCGTTTGCAGCCTTCTCATAACCATACGGATCAATAGAATCGCCATAACGTCCAAGACCGATATGTTCAATAACATGAAGACATGATAAGCTATGAATAGAATGAGATTTAAAGGGGAGAGCAAGTATGGAAGCTTGAATGCCAAAAAAGTTTGGAATAAGTTGATTAACTAAACGATAATCGACATAAGTGACACGGCAGAAAGGAAGAATGTGAGTGATGAACCCATCTATTCGCGATCCAATGTCTACATGATCAATGATCCCCTTATTATAAAGACAACGAGCGGCCCAGAGATCTTGCCAAAAATAGTGTCCAGTTGCCTTTCCGGCTGAGTTAAAACGATCATATGAAGCATAGTAGAAATTTTTTCCATTAACAAGAAAACGGCTACCCTCCTGCATCGTGCGATATCGCCGAAAATTTCTCAAAAAATAGGGGATACCCCGACATCGCTGCATGATCATGATAGGATCTATCCCCATCATACCAAAATTCTGGTAAACTTTTTTAAGGACCTTTTTCATATAATTTTCAACTACTGGTGCAAAGAACAAGATCTCAATATATGTTCAGGCCAGCTTCTTTGATTTCATCTAGTACTTTTCTGGAAGGCATTTTATATTGTTTTCTTCTTAAAACTGATAAAATTTGATTCTTTAATAAGAAAAATGCCTTTTGACTTTTGGGTGGTATTCCCCAAAAAATTGGAATTAAATTATTTCCTATGCCACTATTGGCAGATAAGACAGGTGTTGTGCATCCGCTATAATCAAATAAATATTCAACGGGCATATCAGGAAATATTTTATCATCGAATAAACTATCTTTGATGAAAATACTATTGGTAAGTGTACAGCAAATTAACTTATAGTTTTTTGTTTTACCTAGACTTTCAAGTGCTTTAGCAGAGCAAAGCATAAAGACCTCTCCCTCCGGATCATGATAATCTATATAACCTGGTATAGTATGGTTATGTTCAATTATAACTATATAAGGATTCAGATATTTCATGTTTTTCCAAATATGATAATCATAAGAACTGATATCAATCGACATCACACCGATATTATAATCAATGTTATTATTCTTAAATAATGAGTCAATATTATTCTCCCCAGAAGGTGTGATAAATTGATTGAATATTTGTATCTTAAATTTAGAATATTTTTCTTTAATTTCATCGCATCTTTGTTTATCCCCTTCAATCAATATTCCTTTCCAATTCTGATCGTGCCAAAGAGAAAAGGTATTTGATAGGAATTTTCCGTCCCAAGCACCGAATTCAACACAAGTCTTCGGGATGCCATCAACATTACTTAAAATATATTGGATAATTCCATCCTCACCATGTTGAGATGTTACGTTATATCCAAACTTATTTAATTTATCCATGACTCTATAACTCCTTAATAATTATTATTTTTGGAATACTGTTCACCCTAGATACTAGAAACATTCAAATATCATATCCAAATCTTTTCATAGTTTCGCCATGCTCACGATTAATCAACAATAAAAGTTCTTCATCTAGAAAATGTTTCCAATCCCCAGACATACCTTTCCTAAGAAATCTTATATTATCTTCATTTTTCTCCAGTTCAAATTGTAACTTTCGATGATGAAAGCTTTGTCTTTCTATCACCTGATCAAAATTCCCACCATTATATTCAATTCCTACTTTCTTTAATGACACCTTAATTGTTTGTTTACAGTCGGATAACATATCTTCATATCTAACTACTACAGCATTAGGAAAAGACGACCAATAGTTTACATGATCACTCCAGTTCATCACTTGAGTCTTCCGTCCTTTTAAAAAACGCCAAAAATGAGTCAACTCATTACCTACCCAACTTTTTATCATTCGTTTTATTTGATGCTTGAAATATAATCTAAGAAATAAATACCGATCTCGAGAATCAAGCTTTACCCAGTTTTCTTTTACTAATCTATTATTATAAAAAAAACCAGAAATCAGCACATCTCTAAAATCTCTAATAACATAAAATATTTTATTAGAAGTTGTGATATAAATAGGTTTGCTGTGTTTGGAATAATGTTGTTTTTTGATTACAAATTCTCCCGTATATACTTCTTTTTTGTCCGCCTGATCAACTGCACTATTGGAAGCCAGAATTGGAGAATCGGTTAAATCAGCGATTATTCTTGTTAACCAGGTATTCCCTGATTTGGGATAACCAATAACGAAAATAGGCTCCTTACTTGAATTCATAGTGAGATAATTATATTTTTATTCATTTTTAAAAGAGCTCATTCCCGTTGAATTTTAACATTTTATTAAAACCAACCAAACTTGATCTGCATTTTATGTGATTTCTGTAAATTATACAAATTCCATAGTATTATTTTTAAATTTTTTTACTACTCCCCGCTCCAAGCAAAATAATTTACATATTTTAAAACATGCCTGTTTAAATCATACAAAACATCTCTTAAAAGTCTAGTGCATCATTTTCGGATCGACCTCTAATCCGGAGAATAATCGACTTCATTTTTGCATAAGGAATAAATTGGTCATATCCCGAGTATATCCTCACACATTCCATAACATCCCTATACAGCACATGATTTTCTGTAATTAAATTTAACTGAACTGATTCCCGCATCAATTCATACGCCAATTCAAAATTACCATAAACAAGATATATACTAGCAGCTGCTGCTAATTTATATTTTGGCCATTCTTTTTTAATGATCATGTCAATTACTGTGTGGGGCAAACGGAAAAATAATGCATCGGTGGCTGCCATAAATCCTTTGCTCTCAAATTTCCAAGAAGGCAAAAGATAATGCATATATTTGGGTGTGCGTAATGTTATGAGTGTAAAACCCTTTTTACGGCAAAAAATTTCAACTTCCCCGAATAATGGTACTCCAAGTCGGATGTGTGGATTAAAATTAACTTCCAACTCTAAACCAATACATTTATCTAATAAACTACCAGCACCGCGCAAAATAGGCAATTCATATCCTTCAACATCAGCCTTGATCAAACTTATATCAGCGCCTGGCAAAACATCAATGAGACTCTTTGTCGGAACTCGGACTTTTGCAACTACCTTGAAATGATCTCGTAAAAAAGTATTATTTACAAAAGATTGGTTTGGTTGAAAAATGCTCGATGCTCTTGGCCACTCAACGATGTTAAGGGTCAATTCTTGACTAGTTTCAGATAAAGCACAGCTAAAACAATCCACGCGCATATCATTGCAATATAACTTTTGTAATTTTAAATACGATTCCTGCTCTGGTTCAAACAAACTAATTCTTAGATTATTCTTCAATACTTGCCATCTTTTATCTATTCCTTCAGCGGCTCCAATGTCAACAATATGTATAATATTCTTATCCAGTATTCTTGGCAAAAGGCGTAAGGCATTATGTCGTCGTCGATTGTAGAATAATTTAATTAACTCACGTTTAAGATAAATAGACCATCCCTTACGTCCCGTTGGTTGAGGGCCATTATATTTGTAAGGCATCCCGCGTACATTTGTACTTTCAGATTGAAATTTTTTCTTGCTTTTACTCATTTTTTCGAAATTTATCAAATTTCGTCTAAGAATCCCACAATTATTCTCTTCTGATATCTCACCTCTGGCAATACCTTGCCATTTTTTACCACATTTTAACCTACCGAAATCTAACTCTCTTCTCTACAATTACTATAAATCATACAAATTTTTGGGTACAAAATTCACGTGCGCTTTTTTAACTATTGGCTTTTTAAATAAGGGGATAAAAGAATCCACAAACAATGATCGCAAAGCAGGATTTAGTAAAAGGTTGAAAATTAATAAAAGATTGGCAAATAAAAAAACATATCTTCCCCATTGAAACCAGGTTTCAAAAACTTGTACTTTTTGAGCAACAAGAAATCCTATCCAAAAAATAACAATCAATAACATGAAAAGTCGCACCCAATGCCACTCCTTTAAAAACGTCATGGGCAGTTTTTTGTTAAGCCTTTTGTAAAAGAACCACATGAAAATCAAACAGCTTATAAGCATCCCTAAAGGTAATCCAATCAACCCAATTCCATATAAAAGGGTCACCATTAGAAATACTCTACTTACAGCTTCAGCAAAAGTGAGCACAGATGGGTAAATGATATCACCCATGCCAATAATAAAACGGGAAAGGAGTTCCTTAATAAACATCATTAACAGTGCCAGGCCCATTAAAAGCGTCGCTCCTTGACCTAAAAACTTTTCAGGACCAACCCAAAGATAAACAAAGGAGCGATTACCCGCGACATAGGTGCCGAATCCGATTAAGCCTGCACTAAAAATCAATGTCATTATTTTCGATACTGCATATTGAGAGCTTTTGAAATTTCCCTCCGCATAAAGGTGGGCAAAACTGGGAAAAGTGGAAGCATCAATTACTCGTAAAAATTGCACTAGCATATCGGCTGCTCGTCTAGTAATGACAAATACAGGCACCCATTCAGGCCTGAGAATAATCGCAATCAAAATTGGTTCAATATTCCTAACCATAGAATTTCCGATTCTACTAATTAACAAATAAGGTCCTAATCGAAAAAAATCTAATATAATATTTTTGCTAATATTCCAATTAATACTTAATTCCCGTATCAGCCGTACACTATAATACCCATTTAATATCAAAACAGGGATTGCCATAAATAACAAACCCATGGGGATGGCCAAGAGTCCATAATTTTGATATAGTAAAAAAACAATAACTAGAAGCCCTAATATACGAAAGCCGACCATACAAATCATAGGGAAAAGAGGCCTTAAAAGGGCTTGAGAAAAACCCCGCAAACAATTATTCAGAAATTCCCCCCCTGCCGCAATGCCGGCAAGCTGAAAACATAGGCGCAAAAGAGATGCATCCTCACCCTTTGCTCCGAACCAATCTGCAATAAAAAAAGATAATACAAAAACCAATATATAAAATACCACAGCCAACACTGCATACACCAAAATACCATTCATAAAGTAATCTGCCGTCAGTTTATAATCCTGACGCCCATATGAACTGGAAACCCGTTGTATCAAAAGATTTCCTATCCCCATATCCATAAATGCCAACCAGGTCAAAACTCCTCCGGACGCCAACCACAGTCCATACATGCGGTCGCCAATGAAATACAAATAAAGAGGAATCAGCACAAGTCCTTGAATAAGGACGACCACCTTATTGACATATCCCCCCGCCATTTGAATGGCTATGGCCTGACGCCGCTTTGGTATTTTTCCTGATTTAAAAATCGTATGTGTTCCAATTTTGGTTATTATTTATAATCCTACATATAAAAAAATTCATTTGATTAAACCAAACCGCTGAAGCACCATTTTATATCTATCGTCGAATTTTGCATATTCCAACGCGATCTTGTAAAATTTAAATTCATTTACGGCAATCTCTTTCTCATAATATAATTGAATATCTCGATTAAAAATAGTCCGATAAGATGATATCCTAGGGAATCTCTTAAAACGCTCCGAGGAATTTAAATTAGCTTTGTCATTTTTTACCCCAACCACACCCATATCACTTAACATCCTCGAAAGTTCTTCAGATAATCTTTCAGTTTCCAAGGCGATAATAATTCGCGAAGATTTAGCCTGAAAATATTCTTCTGATATAAAAAAATCCCAATAAGACTTCGATAAGTGAGGAAAAGTTAAATGGATGTTCCTCGCAAGAGTATGCTGAGAATCATCGGGGCTACATAGACTCCTAATGAAAAACTCGGCATCCCTGAATGAATCCAAAATTTTGTTTACATATGTCGGTCTAACGCCTTGTCCACGCTTAAGCCCCCTAAATAATTGAAAGGTGCTGCTGCACATTTTATCAAAGGGGTCCCTTACCGTAAAAAAAAAGGGTGCATCATTAGGGATATTTAATACTGAACAATTATGCGAAAACATATGGATCTTTAATCGGGCCTGACGGCAAGATGATGCCCTCACAACATCTTGCACATACGTTCCCCCTGTCTTATTAATATGCAAGAAGTATATTGGCTTTTTCACCCGAAAAAAAACTGAACGATAATGTGAAATATTCATAATCAATTGCCTTCTCAGATGGATCAAAATTTATTGTGGTGACACCATGACTATTTAAATTTTCCTTACTTTAATACCGTAAAAGTCATCTTTTTTTCTGCCTTAAAGGCCCAACATAAATCACAAAATCATCGTGTTTATACCGAGGGGGGCCTTCTCGTAGTTGAATAATCTTTTCACTGTTCCTTTCCAGATACTCCAAAACGGCCTTTAACTTTATGCTTCCTCTTTTCTCATTGGAATTTTCCGAATAAAAAACACACCAGTCATTCTTGGATTTAAGTTCCTCGAATATTCTCTTTTCTGAATAAATGTACCCCGGTCCTATGTAACCAAGTCCTCAAGGTGCTTTTTTGTCAAAAATATAATGAAGCAAGGGTGTGCTCTGTGTTGTCAAAAAAATCTTATGATCGCATTCCAATCGTTTATACACATTTATGAGTTGTTCTAGAGTATTAGCTCGTTGAGGTGTTTCCATAATCCCTTTTAGTTTCGGAATATTGAGTTCACGTTTTTTAACAAAAATCGGTACATATTCAGAGTGATTATAATTTATTGAGTATAGCAGACAACAACTTATCCCACAACTAATCATTATAAGAATACTTATCATAAATAGGCGCGATAATCCATAGAACATGATAATTTAGTACCTATATTAAATATGCGACAAATTGCAGTAAGGAACCGATAATTAACTTGGCTCAAAAATTTTTCATTTGCACCTAAATATAAATCTTCGAATAATTTTCCATAAGTTGAAAAATGTTTTGCTTTGGCATAATTATCAACAATCGATTTCCAATGTCTTTTATTCCATCTTAAATCACTACTGAGTACATCTTTAATTTTTTGAAAATATTTTCCTTTAATTTTTACTGGAATTGTTAGCCATGTTAGGTTTTTAGGGGTTTTGATTTCATTCCGATTCCTCCAGTCTCTTTTCGTATACTGCATATCATCATATAATATAAACTCATCAACAAGATTAATTAAATCAAAGTAACCTTTCCAAGATATATAATTTGACTGTACTATGGCTACTTTTTTACTCATTTTAAGCTAGACAGCTTCCGATGATTAATTCCTAATATAACACAATGATCCAGCATGCCTTGGGTCAGCTGTCCTTTAAATGTCATATTCTATATTGGGAGGTTTTAATTTAACAAAAAGGATGTCGTCGAAATAAGCCTTCCCCTGTGTCTTATAATTGATCAACCAAAGTCGACAATAGCCAGCTCTGCTATTTAAAGAGAAAACTTTTGCATAATATTTCCAATGAGGAGAATGTATCTTCCCTGACACATAGTCATATCGTATGCTAAATTGATTTGAGTCATACCACTTCCTCCCAAAATAGGCGTTCCCATCAACAGTTTTGATCCATCCAGCTTGCAAGTACAGGCAATCATTATCAACGGCTAAGTAATCTGTCTGACAATTAGTATATCGTGTTCTATCATTATTAAGCATTAAACAATAACTCCGTCCGAATGGTGTCATATCAAAAACTACCTCATGATTTTCGGATGTAGTGTTATATATATCTGAATTCCAACCATAAGGGAAACCTTTTCCCCTAGGGCTTATGGTAAAACCTGCATTAGGCGCTAAATTCTTAACCATTTTCACTTGATACAATCGATTATTTATTTTGTATATATCACCCGTATTGAGTCTTTCATGTTTTAATTCTGAATTTTGGTTGGAAATTTCCCAAAAAAAGGTGATTGGAAAACTTTGTCTCACCTCTAAATCCAACTCATTTAAAGAATAACCTAAAAGAGTAAGCTCGTTATTTAGCTTATAATGTCTCGCATATGTTGGTTTTAATCGCAGCAATTTACGGATTATCGTATTAGCTTTTTCTGCCTGATTTCTCATTTCGTAAATATTTTTTAAACGATAATAACAATCTATTATCTGTTCATCCTTTATTAAGGCTTTCTGATAATACTCGATAGCATTATCTAAGTTTCCTCTCACTTCCAAATCCAAACCCAATTGATAATAACTATAGGCTAAACCTTTTTGAATTCGTTTATCTACGGGAATAGATTTTACATTATTTACCAAAAGAATGAATTTTTGAAATTCCTCAATGGCCTTATCCCATTCATCTTCTTCGCTAAACAATTGAGCTAAATAATAATGGATTGAAGTGTCTCGGGGGCTCTCGATTGAAAATGGTTGAAGTTGCTGAATAGCAGCTTGAGCCAAACCTATATTTAACAAAAATAATCCGAACCTTTTATTTTTATCAAATGAATCCCATGCAATAGTATGATTATCTTGATAGCCCGGATCCATTTCAACCACTCGGTTCATATAAGGGTATGGATTTAATTCATTGTTGGCAAAAACAATTTTTCCAAGATTGAAACATGATTCGATCAAAATATTTCTTATTTTTCCACCACTATATAGAGGCAATGAATATGTATTATGCAACTTTTTCCATTCTTCATCTAAATCTAAAACTTTTTGATATTCCTCTTGAGCTTTTATAAAATCATTAGTTCTTAAATAATATTTTGCATTTTGAAAATGAGCCTTCGTTCTTGCCGAATAATTCGCTCGCAATTGAGGGAATATTGCATTTCTCACAAAATGCGTCAAACCATAACGGGCCAACTCTTTTCGTAAAATTTTTTTATAAATTAAAGCTGCCTTTTTTTCGTCTTTTCTGCCTTGATAGAATCGCACCAACTTCAACCGAAACCAAGTAGTACTGTTTAATGTTAATAAGACTAAAATAAATAGAAACCCGATCAAAAATATAATGCGGATATTGAGGACTTTTTTAACCATAAATTTCTATGTCTCTTTAAGTCTTGCTATCAATTTATTTTTTCGGAAAAATTCTATTAAAAATGCGAGCACTATCGAAAACATAAAGAATACTATCCCTGTCAACGAAATCTTTGTTATCGTGCCGCGAGGCATCCTTTCTTCTGGAACAGTAGCTCTATCAATAACTTGAACAATCTGCCTTTGAGCCCCTATATCAAGCTGGCTATTAAAATAATCGAGGTTGTCAACATAGGCATTAGCTATATCAGCCGAAAGCGATGGTGACTTTGTCTGGACAGAAAGTTTAATAATACCGTTTTTAGCAAGTGTGACTTCAGAGGCTTTATTTAATATTTCTCGAGTATCCATCATAAACTTTTGGCTCCATATCTTTTTAAGATTAAGTTGTTCAATAATTCGATCTGCCATTTTCCGGCTTTCAAGAACGGAAATAATCAAATCTTTGATATCGGGCCCTGGTTTTATAACAATATCCTCTGTTTGAATTTTCGGCGAAGAATATAACGGGAAAAAAGTGGCTGTGCTTTGATAGAACGGAGGTTGACTCATGCTCATAAGTCCGGCAATAACCATGCTAAATAAGACTACAATAAATATCATTAACCGATGTTTGTAAATGACCTTAATATATTCAACAAGATCAACTTCGTTTTCATACGGTTGTTGATTCTCCACATTTAGCTCCTTTCATTTAATAAAAGATCGGCCACCTTCGGCTATATATCGTAGATATTGTACATAGCTATAGTTAAACTTCTCTGATAAAGCCAAGAGGCTTCCTTTAGAAATAAAACTCATTCAATAAGCAATTTCTTCAACACAGCCTATCTTCAATCCCTGGCGGTCTTCGATAGTCTTAATGAACGTGGCGGCCTCAATTAATGAACCACATGTCCCTGTGTCCAGCCAAGCGTATCCGCGTCCCAAAAAATTAACCCGCAGTTTATTTTGGGCTAAATACTGATTTATGATATCGGTAATTTCAAGTTCGCCACGCTGAGAAGAGTTTATATGCTTTATATATTTAAATATAGTCCTGTTATGGCATAATTAGATTTCGGCTTATTTGGTTTTTCTTCAATAGACAGGACTTTGTGTCCTTTATCAAATTCAATCACTCCGTAACGTTGGGGATCGTTGACATAATATCCAAAAATGGTCGCCCCATCTTTAAGGTCAACGGCCTGTTCCAAAATTCCTGATAAACCTTGTCCAAAAAAAATATTATCGCCAAGCATTAAACAAACTCGATCCTTTCCGACGAAATCCCCGCCGATAATTAAAGCCTCGGCAACGCCCCGAGGTTTTTCTTGTTCGAAATAATCGATATGGACACCCAAATCCGAACCGTCATGAAAAAACTTCTTGAATTGCGGCAAAGCCTCCGGCGTTGAGATGATTAGAATATCCCTGATCTGAGCTAATAAAAGAACAGACAAGGGATAATAGACCATAGGTTTATCATAAACAGGCAGCAACTGCTTACAGACTACTTTGGTAACGGGATATAAACGCGTGGCTTCACCACCCGCAAGAATAATACCCTTCAAAACGCCTCCTTTTTATTAAAAAATTTCTTAAAACCCCCAAAACATAGGAATAATGATAACCGCCGCGATGAAAAAGAGAATATTCAGCGGCAGCCCCACCTTAAAATAATCTTTAAATTTATACCCGCCCGGCCCCTGCACGATCAAATTGGTCTGGTATCCGATCGGGGTCAAGAAACTGGCCGAGGCCGCGATCGCGATCGCAATAAAAAACGGCTTGGGATCTATCCCCATCTTTTGAGCAGCGGCTAAGGCGATCGGAAAAACCAACGCCGCGGCCGCATTGTTCGTGATAATCTCTGTAAATATCGTTGTCAGCAGATATATCGCGCCCAATACGCCGATTGGACCCAACCCCTTGACCACATTGATGACCCCGCCGGCAATGGCCGCCGCCGCCCCGCTATTCTGCAGGGCCTTGCTGATCCCGAAGGCGCAGGCGATCGTGATCAGCACATGCCACTGGATGGACTCGCGTGCCTCGCCGATGCGGATACAGCGCGTCAGGACCATCAACAGCGCGGCCGCAAACCCGGCATGCAGCATATTAATATGCTGGCCGCCGATCGTGGGAAGCTGTTTGCCGAACGTCGCGGCCAGAATCATCAACACAAGGATACTAAGGGCCAGATAAGATTTATGGTAGGCCTTAGGCTTGACGGTCTTAACAGTTGATACCAAAAAGAAGTCCGCGCTATTTTTCCAATTATCCACAAACCTACGCGGAGCCAGCAATAACAGGGTATCCCCAGCCTTAAGCACAATACTGCCGATCTTGGATAATATCCGCTCGCCGTTACGATGCACGGCAATAATCCCGGCCCCGTATTTGGTGCGAAAGGCGCTTTCCTTAACAGTCATTCCGATCACGGGCGAATTGGAAGATATCACCGCCTCGACCAAATGCTGGCGGATCCCGTGCAGGTCTTCCTCAACCGGAACCAAGCCATGAATATCACAGAGATCAACGATGGCCGACGTAATGCCGGCAAACATCAAATGATCATGAATCTGGATTTCCTGGTCGTGTGAAACCGGCCCCAAGGACTTGCCGTCACGCTCGATTTCAACCAAATACAAACCGCGCAGATTCCTTAATCCCGCCTCCTGGATCGTCTTGCCGATCAGATCACATCCCTCCTGTACAGCCATGGCCACCACATACTCTTTACGGTTTTCATTAATGACCTCCATTATATCCTTGCGGTCCGGAAGCACTTTAGAACCCCAAAACGCTAAATACAACCAGCCGATCACCGCACAAGGAACGCCGATCTTGGCCAACTCAAACATGGAAATGCCTCCCAGGCCATTATCCAGCATCAAACCGTGCACGACCAAATTGGTTGATGTGCCGATCAAGGTGCAGATCCCCCCGAATATGGAGGCATACGACAATGGGATCAAGAATTTCGAGCCTGAAAAATGAAGCTTTTCCGCCCACTTTTTGACCACCGGCACAAACATGACCACAATAGGGGTATTATTCAAGAAGGCCGACATGAATGTGATCGGCATCATCATCCTTAGCATCATCATTGATAGATGGCCGTCTTTCTTCATGGTCAAAAATCTTTTACTAACGCCTTCCAAGGCTCCCGTGTTTTGAATGGCCCTGCTGATAATAAACAAGACCGCGACCGTCATCATGCCTTTATTAGAAAAACCGGACAGCGCTTCAGAAGGGGTCACGATGCCGAACAACATCAAAATCGCCAAGGCACCGAATAAGATGGCATCAGCCCCGGTCAGCTCCAACGCCAAAGCTACGGTCATTAAAGCAACAACACCAATTGTCAGGTAGCCTTCGAAAGACATCTGCCCCTCCTGTCATTCCCTCTTCATAACTGTGTTAAATAATTTCCCAGTACCCGCCTTTGGCAGGGCCTTTTCTGCGAATCATCTTTTTTTTCTTCAACATAATTATATTTTTATCGATAGCCGTCGTGCTTATCCCAATCTTCAAAGAAAGTTCTTTCTTGGAAATACGCGGATTTTGTTTCATCAATTCAAGGATTTTCTGCTGACTTTCTGCCAACCCTTCTGCCAACCCTTTAACCAACCCTTGACTCCTGATTTCTTGCCGGTAAAAAATGACTAAAAAACCGCTCTTAAGTTTTCTGAATTTAATGCCAACCTTTGCTTCTTGGCAGGAATCATGAATTCTTTTCAGTCCTGATCCCCATTTTTCTATATCACTTTTAAGATAAAGGACCCCGGCGATAAGCGGATTCCTCAAGATACTTCTCTCTTTTCCTTTAATGAAATCTTCCGGCGTGTATTCTTTCGGGAACTGACCGGGATTATATATTTCGATCCTGTTCTTGAAAATGGCTATCTCGTTTGATTTGGGCTCCGAATAATCTCTATGGCAAAACGAATTCACCAACGCCTCCCTAACGGCGCTTATCGGCACCTCCGGGATCTCCTGCCTCTCTAAACCGGCTATCTCAACCCGCCAATTCATGTGTTCCTTGATATAAGTCTCTGCCTTTTCAAGCAGGAAGAATAAATCCCCCCTAAACTGCTGAATATCGAGAAACGTCACTTTGTCGTTTCCTGCAAAAACGGCGGCCTGCATTTCAAGAGTATTTCTTTTACAAAACAAAATTTCCGCTGCCCGTAACAGCTTCTGCCCTTTTAAAAGGCCCAGCTTGCTTAAAATATTTTTGAGATTATCAAACTTGTAATTCAGCCTGCGGGCTTCATTGGCTTTCTTAATAAATTCTTTGACCGTTTTTATGTTTACGTCTTGAAAGCTACGGCTGGAAATCTGGGATTCCCATCTCGAGCCCTCTTTATCTTTTCTCAAGAATATCTTTTCAAGCTCGTTTGCCGAAAGCTGCCTATTCTCATCTCCTACCCTGATATACGCTCTACCAAAGGCAAAATAAGGCGCTTCTGTCCCTTCGAAACGGAGGACGATACAGCTTTTACCTTTTATTTTTTGGGGGAATATTTCTGGATAAATTTTGGGTTCAATATTCGCGTTTATGGCTTGGCTGATATCCCTTATAGTCTTGTCGTTAAGGACCTGCCCGACCGCTGTGCCGTCATTCCTTATGCCAAAATAAACTTTACCCTCACGATGTTTATTCAGAATCGCAGCCATTGAAACAATTGCTTGTTTTAACTCAGATGTCGATCTTTTTAACTCTACTTTCTCGGATTCTTTGACTTTCATTGCCTTTATACTTCCATTTCTGCCCCGAATTATGTCACGATCAGTCCATCAATCATTAGGATAACAAAACTTTTTGTCAGATAGCTTTCAATAGACATAAAGATTGCTTCGCCACTTTGTTCCCCACAATAACACCCATCTCTCTCACAAGGACACTATCGGCTATAATTTCAGCCCCTTGGGAATATATCCATTCGTTTCCAGATATTCCAAAACATAGACCGCGCTTTCCCTCGCGGTTTCATTTTCCGTTTTAATGATAATCTCGGGATTTTGTGGCTCTTCATAAGGGGCGGAGATCCCGGTAAACTCCTGGATCTCGCCAGACCGCGCTTTTTTATACAGGCCTTTGGGATCCCGGCGTTCGCACTCCTCTAACGGTGTATTGACAAAGATCTCTAAAAACTCGCCCTTCTTCATCAAAGCCCGGACTTGATCCCGGTCCTTGCGATAAGGCGATATAAAAGAGGTAATGACCAACACCCCGGCCTCCGCAAAAAGCTTGGCCACCTCGCCGATACGGCGGATATTCTCTTCCCGGTCTTCCGGTGAAAAACCCAGATCTTTATTAAGGCCATGGCGGACATTATCCCCATCCAGGACATACACCTGGCATCCGCGCTCAAACAGCATAGCCTGCAGCTCCACCGCGATCGTGGATTTTCCTGAAGAAGACAACCCGGTCATCCAGAGGATCGCTCCCTTATGGCCGTTGGAAACCTCGCGGTCTTTCTTGGTGATCTTGGTATCATGCCATTTGATATTACGCGCCTTAACCAGCTGCGCCTCCGGACCCAACTTGCCTTGATAAAAATTTTCGAGGATCTCGGCGACCGGTTTACGCATAATGCGCTCATCAATAGGCTCGCCGGCCTGCAGCTTCTTGCGCAGGTCCTTACCGGATATGCTCACGACCTTATAGCCTTTATCCTTGTACGCCTGAACCAGGCCGACCTTCCCGAGCTCTTCAAAATAAGCCGCAAAGCCTACATTCAAAGGTGTGATCTGAAGCTCGCCGTTTAAATTATTGAACTTTTCCTGGGCATCAAAGTCGCCCCAAACCTGCGTCCCGTCGTCAAACGGCGCGTCCGCGTGCCGCCGGCCGATAATGATATTCGTAAAACCGTAATTCTGGCGGTAGATCGCGTGCATCACCGCTTCCTTGGGCCCGGCATAGAACATCTTGATATCCAGCCCCACCAGCTGCAGGTTATCGGTCAGGTCATAGCCCTGTTTTTTCCAGAACTCTTCATTTTTATCGCCGAAACCGATCAATTTCTGATCGATCAAGGCCTCATACGTCTGCATCCGCACCTCAGCCGGCACATCGTCCTTCTTTGTCGCGCCGACCAAGGGATTGAGGATAACGCCGGTCACATGCCCCTGGGCGGTCAATGTCTCGGCGGCATAGACCATGGTATATTCGTGCGCGCGATGCAGGGCATTGCGGGTCTGAAAGGCCACAACCTTTTCCCAGCCTCTCTCGTTAAAAAGGGAACGGGTCTCCTCGGGTGTCAGCATATATTTCCCAAAGGCGGCATCTTTCTGGGGCGCTATGGCCCAAATCTTACCGCCCATTAAAAAGTCACGCGGATCTTCATTAACGATCCTCGGGCCGGGATGGTCTGTGCGGTCTGTGCCATAGACGCATTGGTTGTACTTCTTTTTGTCAAAAAGGTAAATATCGGAGATTTCAATCACGCCGATGATAGCGCCGTGTTCATTCTTAATGGTGACCTTTTCACCTTTTTTAAAATTCTCACTCTCCTCTTTGGAAATGGGAAAGGCGATCGGAATGGTCCAGGCATATTTTTTCCCGCCCCGCTCAATAACCTCTTGATCCAGGACCATATCAAATTCTTGTTTGTCCATCGGGCCTTCTAACGGCGAAAGGCCGCCGTCGGCAATGCGGTAAAAACTCGACAGATCAGCGTTCGATATCGTATAACTTGGGCTCTTAAGGGCCGCCTCCATAAAATGGCCCTTCTCTATCTCTGGGATCACGCGGTTGATCAACCCCATACCGCCGTGCGGCTCAACTTTTGTTCTTTGTGACATGTTCATAACCTGCTTTCTAAATAATCAATATTAACCTTATTACTTATCTATCTGTTGGGGCACCATAATGATGTCCCCCCTGCAAATCGCGCCAAACCCGGTCGCCTTGGATTGTGTCTGTCCATTGACCTTGATAATATACATACCATCGCGATCTGCCGTATTTTTAAGCCCGCCAACCATCCCAATATAATAATCTTTAGGTTGGTCTGGTTTATAAAGGATTGCCTGCGGGTTATATACCTCCCCGATGACCAGCACCCAATCCGGCCGGGTCGGGATGTATAGGCTATCGCCATTCTCCAAGATCAATTCACCGTTATTCCCATTTAAGATCTGCTCAAAATCGATCACGATCCTTCCCTGCGGCACACGGGCAGCTAACAGGTCAAGCGCCTGCTTGCGAGATGTCAAGGCCATCTGACCGAATTCCCGCTGCTGCTGGGATAAAAGTTTCCCGGCTAAAAGAGCCTCTTCTTCTAAAAGTGCGATCTTTTGGGACTTGATCATCTCATCCAACAGTGATTGCTGTTTTTCTTTAATGCTTTTACGCGTAAAGACCGCGCCTTTGACAAATGCCGTTTCTTTCAGGCCGCCGGCCTTTTTCATGACGCCCAAGAGGGTATCCCCGTCCTTGATCAAATATTGCCCTGGTATTTGCACCTCACCTTTAATCGCAATGCTTTTAAAAAACTGCTCTTCATAAGGGATAAAATCAAAGTTTGTGGTCACAATAATCTGATCCTGATCTATTAAGGCAATGTTATCTTGGTCGGCAACACTGTCAAAAGAGTCAACGACCAGCTCTTTTAACATCTCTTTTCTCTTTGTTTGGGGATCCAATCTCCTTATATATATTTTCTTTTTCAAGAGCGTCTTTTTAAGCCCGCCGGCTAGGTTAATGGCCTCTTTTAAACTGGCGCCATCCCTCATTTCATATTTTCCCGGATTCTGTAATTCCCCCTGCAGGCTAATAACATTGTGAATGATGGGAACAAAAATAATATCATCATGCTTCAGCCTGATATTTTGGGATTGATCCGCATTCTTGATAAAATCGTAATAATTAAAATGAGCTATGACTTTATTGTGCCTGATAACCTGAATGTCGATCAATGATCCGGTCTCACTGGGGCCACCCGCCTTGGCAACAGCATCAATTAAGCGCGTAAACGGGCTAAGGGCATAGACGCCCGGATTGCACGCATGGCCCAATACCTCGATGCGGATATCCTGCACATCCACAAGGCTCAGGTCAAAATTAACATTGGTGTAGCGTTTATTGATCTCACGCTGAATGGCTTGTCGGGCTTCCTCTAAGGTCAAACCCATAAGACTGACCCGGCCTAAAAGAGGAATGACGATATAACCATCGCGGGCGATCTTTAACTGATGCTGGGCCTCGAGTTTCCCCCAAAGGTTTATCTGGAGCGTATCGCCCAACCCTAAGGTGAAATCAGGGTCAAGGCGATAATTGCCCGACTCGAATGCCGTTTGGGATAGGTTTTTAAAAGAATCAATACCGCAACGCGTATCCGCGGCAAAACATAAATGGTTGGAATAGATTAGAATACATGCCAGGAGAAAAGGTTTAACATATTTGGTCATGAAGCCACTCCTTTTATTATAATTATTATGGTATTTAGTCATTATACATATTTCTATAATTGTGGCAACAAAAAATCACACATAAATTAGAATTATTCTAATTATTTTCCAGACAAGGGCTTAGATAAAATTTTATTATAGACAGCCAAAAGCAATTGATAATTTATAGACGCGGTATAC
>Ga0272441_10002330_pt1 | contig 38569 bp, 45 predicted proteins | sample SSMProp6N_FD_193582 | JGI IMG/M metagenome (GOLD analysis project Ga0272441, IMG submission 193582) | Marine sediment archaeal communities from Little Sippewissett salt marsh, Falmouth, MA, United States - SSM-Prop-6N | ecosystem: Environmental > Aquatic > Marine > Wetlands > Sediment ... | reverse complement strand
CGCTTCAAACAGTTGCGCTTCAAACGCTTGGCAATGAAGAATTACTGGATATGCTCCAAAACAATTCATGGTCAGGGGCTTCAGAGGATTTAAAAGCCAAAATCCTTCAAATCCTTTCCAGCCGGGGTATAGATCACGAATCGAACCCTCACAACAGGGATTCGGGGGCCAATCCATTTCATAAGGCTCAAAAACACTATCTGGCATTTAAGCGGTCTTCGCGCAGGGTTTTCTTTTGTTACCTCACTTTTGTCACTGCTATCATCATTTCTTTCTTTTTCGATCCGCACTGGACACTATACACCGCATTGCTTCTGATTTTCGGGACGTTGATTTCCCTTATCATCAATGCACTTATCCAGCAATCTCGTTTTTACAAGGTGGTTGGAGGGGCCCGGTCCTATAGAAGCCCCCTGGTATTTTTCTTTCTTGGGATGCCTTTGTATTTTTTGATGTTCCTGAGTTTTAATCAGAAAATGCAGGCCCGCCTCGAGGATCTGGCATAGTGGGGTTCTTATATTCCTGAAACTTATTGCTTTTATTTGTACTGGAACGGGAGTTCGCAGAATACTGGCTCTTTTTAATCGTATTTCGAATATCAAACTGACCAAAATACAATGGGTTACCCTGGTGGCAATCCTGGCATATCTGATCTATGAATTTATCCTGATCTCCGGATGGGAACCTACCCTGCCGGAATCTTACCCGGTCATACGACCGGATATCTTTTTGATTTATCCGGTTCTGCTCGTTCTGGTCCTTAATTTCCGGAACCCAGTTTTTTTCAAGAGAATAACTTCAAATATGTCGGCAAGAATATATCTCACTTTATTGGGTCTGGCCGCTTTGATAAGAAGTAAAAGCAATCCGTGGACGTCCCGAAAAAATCGTTGTAACTTTAGAACCTAACCTTAGTAATAAAGAAACCTGATGACCGACCTGCAAATAGCTCAAAGTATAGAGGCGAAGCACATTCGCGATATTGCTTCCAAAGTAAACATCGCCGAAGAAATCTTAGAATATTACGGAAGTAACAAAGCGAAACTTCCCTTAAGCCTGATCGATTCAGACCAGGTTTCCAAAAGCAACCTCATCCTGGTTACAGCGATCACTCCAACCCCGGCAGGGGAAGGGAAAACTACAGTTTCCATAGGCCTGGGTGACGGGCTGAATTTCATCGGTAAAAAGGCACTTACAGTCATCCGTGAACCCAGTCTTGGGCCTGTTTTCGGTATCAAGGGAGGTGCCGCAGGTGGCGGCTATAGCCAGGTCATTCCCATGGCGGATATCAATCTGCATTTTACCGGGGATTTTAACGCCGTGGAAAAAGCCAACAACCTCCTTGCAGCTTTGATCGACAATAACATTCAGGCCAAAACAGGGAATCTGGGTATTGATCCGAGAACTGTATTGTGGAAGCGCTGCATGGACATGAACGACCGGGGGTTGCGCAATATTATTGCAGCCCTGGGGGGAAAAGCCGGAGGGATTCCCAGGGAAACAGGCTTTAATATTACAGCAGCTTCAGAGATTATGGCCATCCTCTGTTTGAGCAATGACTTTGAAGACCTCCAACAGCGCTGTGGCAATATCTATATTGGGGATACTTTTGACAGCAAGCCGGTATTCGCCCGGGACCTCAAGGCAGAAGGTGCCATGGCCGTCCTGTTAAAAGATGCCATTAAACCCAATCTCGTACAAACCCTGGAAGGAAATCCGGCCATCATTCACGGTGGGCCCTTTGCCAACATTGCCCAGGGCACCAATTCTGTCCTGGCTACCCGAATGGGCCTTAGCCTTGCAGATTATGTAGTTACCGAGGCGGGTTTTGGAGCGGACCTGGGGGCGGAAAAATTCCTTAACATAAAATGCAGGGCGGCCGGCTTATCGCCCAAAGCGGTGGTTCTCGTAGCTACTATTCGCGCCCTTAAATACCACGGCGGCAAACCCCTCGCGGAGCTTACAACAGAAGATACCGGCGCCCTGAGAGCAGGCTTGCCCAATTTGGAGCGGCATTTGAAAAGCCTTCAGAGTTTTGGCATCCCTGTCGTTGTGGCACTCAATAATTTCACTACGGATACAGACGCTGAAAGACAGTTATTGATGGATCACTGCGCCTCTCTGGGAGTTCCCATAGAGCTCAGCGATGGATGGGCAGATGGAGGAAAAGGATGTGCCGCCCTGGCTGAAACCGTGGTAAAGGCAGTCTCCCAATGCAGCAATGCTTTTAATCCGACCTATCAACTGGAAGACGCCCCCCGGGTCAAGATGGAGAAAATCTGTCGTACCATATACGGGGCCGAGAATGTTATACTGACCAATAAAGCCAGCCGCCAGCTCAAAAGATTTGAATCTCTGGGGTATGGAAACCTTCCCGTGTGTATGGCGAAAACCCAGAAGAGCCTGAGCGACGACGAGAAAAAACTCGGGCGGCCTGAAAATTTTGATATTCATATCCGGGAATTCGAAATTGCAGCGGGGGCGGGGTTTATCGTCCCGATCGCCGGAAACATCCTGAGAATGCCCGGGCTTCCTTCCAGTCCTGCCTCTGAACGAATTTCCATCGACAAAGAAGGAAATATTTCGGGGTTGTTTTAATGGGGTTTAACCTCGATTAGGTGTGCATTAAGGATGATTCTATTCGTCTTCCCCCTGGCCATATAACCGGGTAATGACCAGCACATGAGGAAATGTGATAGCTGCCAGGAAAGAAAAGAACAGCGGTAAATACCCATAATCGCTATCCTTTAAAACCATAAAGGCGATGGCGAGGGTAACCAGGGCCCCCACCCAATAGACTGCCGAGGACTTGACATATTTCAACCCACTTTTTAAAGTGATCGACCCATATAGTAAACGGAGCTGGTCTGCCAGGGAGGGAATCGAATGCCAAACTACAAAGTAGATGGCGAAAGCCCACAAGAGGGAAGCCGTATTAAAAACGAGGAAGAACAACCCGAGCAAAAAGAATTCCCGAAGTGCATACCGCAACAATTGACTTCTGTAAAAATTTGTGCCCAGGATAAGTATAAATAGCCCCATGCTTATCAGAAGCACACGGGTAAACCAGGTCGTCGGAATAGATACTCCTGTAATCCCGAGAATAACCTCAACCACGTCTGCAGAATGGGCGTAAAAAAGAAGGAAAAGCACAACAAGGCCATAAGTGACAAAAAGAAGTTTTTGAAGCGGGGGATACTTCCCCTGGCGTTTTATCCAGTGCTGCTCCCCAAAATGGTAGGCACTAAAGGAAATAAACATAAGGAGTGCCAGCACGGGCATAAAATAGAACAGCAGAGCACTGACCAGTACAAAGCCTATATAAGCCAACAGCATTTTCCATCCCGAGTTCACCCTCCTCTTCGCCAGGCCCTTCCTTCTGAGTATCTCCAGGTCATTAGCCCCGTGAAGTATCCCAAAGGAAAAAATCAAAGTGAAGGCAAGGGTTTCCTCTACAGACTCCCCAAAAAAGACGGCCAGCCACAGAAAAAAGAAGGTCGCGACCATCATGGCGTTTCTTAACTCCGCAGATTTCTGCCCTTCTTTTTTCATAATGTTTAATTTTTTATGATTTTATTTAAACAATTATGTTTAATTTTTTAATATTTTCGTTAGACAAAACTACTAAAACTAATTGTTATGATGAGTCTTTTTTCAAATTTTTCGCTCGTTACCAAAATGGCAACGGACGATTATGTAGGGTTTACCTTTTTCGTCGGGTGTATGGCCATGATGGCGGCCTCGGCCTTTTTCTTCTTGTCAATGAATTCATTCGACAAGAAGTGGAGGACTTCCATCCTGGTTTCCGGCCTGATTACTTTTATCGCAGCTGTGCACTACTGGTACATGCGGGACTACTGGGCAGTAAACATGGAGTCCCCAACGTTTTTCCGCTATGTAGACTGGGTACTGACCGTTCCTTTAATGTGTGTGGAGTTCTTCCTTATCCTTAGGGTGGCAGGCGCCAAGAAATCCCTGATGTGGAACCTGATCTTCCTCTCGGTCGTTATGCTCGTTACCGGGTACTTTGGGGAAGCCGTCTATCGCGACCAGGCCTGGTTGTGGGGACTGATTTCAGGTATCGCTTATTTTGCCATCGTTTACATCATTTGGTTTGGCTCCGCCAAGAAACTTGCGGAACAAGCGGGAGGTGCAGTTCTGAAAGCGCACAAAACCTTATGCTGGTTCGTACTGGTTGGATGGGCCATTTATCCACTCGGTTATATGGCGGGAACACCCGGATGGTACGATGGCGTAGCCGGATGGGGCTTAAACATGGACGTTATCTACAATATAGGTGACGCCATTAACAAAATCGGTTTCGGTCTGGTTATATACAGCCTGGCGGTTGCGGCTACAGGAAATAATAGCGAAAAAGCGTAATTACTTTTCGGATGATTGATGCAAGAAGGGCTTCCTAATAAGGGAAGCCTTTTTTTGTACCCAATCTTTTAATTTGGTTTCAAATATTATGATAGTGAATAGGCAGGGTTAGCCCGGGAATCGTTCAAATGCCTCAAATCCATTATTTTTGATCAAGTGCACCTGAACCCGATTATATCTGGGTGTGGGTTTTTCATAAAAAGGATATGTTTATTTATCTACGTCACCTGCGTCAAAGCCTCATAAAGGGCAATTCCATTTTGAAGTACTTCCTCTATGGATTGGGGGAGTTAGTGCTGATTGCGCTGGGGATCCTACTCGCCCTCTATGTGGACAACTGGAACGACAATCGGCTGGAAAAGAAAAGGGAGCAGTTTTATCTGACCGAACTCCGTGCAGAATTCGAAGGGAGCCTCATAAAATTGGAGAATCTTATGATCGCCAATCGGGAAACTTATGAAAAAGCCGGTGAAATCGCGAATGTAATGGCGCTTGGGAGAAAGGATTTAAATGAAATCGAGTTTTCGGGCTTATTATTCCATTCCTTTTCCGATGAAATGACCTACAATCCCAACAACTCCGTCCTGCAGGAAATGCTCAACTCGGGCCGTCTGGAGTATTTATCAGATCCGAACCTTCGCGGCCATCTGACCACCTGGTCTTCCAGGCTTGAGCAAATTCGCCAGCAAGAACAAAACCTCAGAGACCAGCGATCCGAAGTCATGGAGCTTACCCTGAAAGAAGGAGGGGATATCCGTGCAATCCTCGAAAGCACCGGGATACTCACAGGGGAAATGGGCTTAAAAGCGAGTCCCGAAAAAAGAAGTAATCTGGAATTATTGCAATCCCGCAGCTTGGAAAACCACCTGTTGATTTTTATTCTTACAGCGCAGCTTACCGAAAAAAATCACTACCAACCCCTGTATAGTGAAATTGAGACGATTCTCGAACTCATCGATAAGAGTCGTACCGATTGAGGATTACATGCGCTGGGGAACGTCAATTCCCAGAAGGGCCGTAGCGTCCCGGATGACGCAACCCACCTTTTCAGTAAGCTGAACCCGGAACCGTTTCTTTACCTCCACAGGCTCCCCCAAAATAGAGACTTGCTGATAGAAGGAATTAAAGTCTTTGACCAGGTCATAGGTGTAGTTCGCAATAAGGGCCGGACTATACTGTGTGGCTGCTTCTTCCACCACATCCGGGAATTGTTCCAGGTCCTTGAGCAACTGTTTTTCCCTGGAGTCGAGCACTCCCAGCGCAGCCGGGGATATGGCTTCGCTAAAATCAAACCCGGCCTTGCGCAAAATGGATTGGATCCGGGCATAGGTATATTGGATAAACGGGCCGGTGTTTCCCTGAAAATCAACCGATTCTTCAGGATTGAATAACATGCGTTTTTTTGGATCCACTTTCAGGATATAGTACTTCAGGGCCCCCAGCCCAATGGTATGGTAAAGCTGTTGCTTTTCGGCTGCCGAGAACTCAGCTACCCTGCCATGCTCTTCGGCGATTTGACGGGCTGTTTCGTCCATTTCAAGAATGAGGTCATCGGCATCCACTACGGTACCTTCGCGGCTCTTCATTTTACCCGTGGGCAGATCAACCATTCCATAACTCAGGTGGTACAGGTTTTCCGCCCACTCATACCCCAGTTTCTTTAAGATCAGAAACAAGACCTTGAAATGATAATCCTGTTCATTTCCAACTGTATACACCATCCCGGTAATGTCAGGATAATCGGTGACCCGCTGAATGGCTGTCCCGATATCCTGTGTCATATATACGGCCGTTCCATCCGCACGAAGCACTATTTTCTCGTCCAGTCCGTCTTCCGTCAGGTCAATCCAGACGCTCCCATCCTCTTTTTTAAAGAACACTCCTTTTTCAAGGCCTTCCGCCACGACATCCTTTCCGAGCAAATAAGTATCACTCTCGTAATACAACGTGTCAAAATCGACGCCTAGATCTTTGTAAGTACGCTCAAAACCGTCGTATACCCACCCGTTCATCATCTTCCATAAAGCCACCACTTCAGGATCCCCCGCCTCCCAGCGCCTCAGTAATTCCTGGGCTTCTTTCAGACTGGGCGCCTCTTTTTCTGCCTCTGCCTCCGGCATGCCCTCAGCTACGAGGCTCAGAACTTCATCCTTATAGGCGTTGTTATAGGCAACGTAGTAACTCCCCACCAGCTTATCGCCCTTTAAACCACTTTGTTCAGGGGTCTCCCCTTTACCATAGCGCTTCCAGGCGAGCATACTTTTACAAATATGAATGCCCCTGTCATTGACGATCTGCGTCTTATAGACCTTATTACCGGCTGCCTTAAGGATCTCAGAGACCGAGTACCCCAGCAGGATATTGCGAATATGCCCCAGGTGCAGGGGTTTATTTGTATTGGGGGAGGAATACTCAACCATAACCACCCCTTTGGATTCAGGCTCCTGATAGCCGTAGGTATCCTCCTTGCGGATTTGGTTGAAGAAATCCAGGTAGTAGGCATCACTGATCTCCAGATTCAGGAACCCCTTGATAGTGTTGTACCCACTCACTTCCTCCAACTCGGATTGCAGGTACTCCCCTATAGCATTTCCAATTTCTACCGGGTTGCCTTTTACCTGACGCAGCATCGGGAAAACCACGACTGTCACATCCCCTACAAATTCCTTGCGGGTCGGCTGTAATTCCACAGTTTCCAATGAGGATCCGTAAAGGGTTTGAACCCCTTGTTTTACCGTTTGAATCAGGAGATTTTCCAGGTGCATAAACCGTCATTTAAAGGTGCAAAACTAAGCAATTTTAAAGCACCAACGCAGGTTTCAGGGATTGCTTCGAAATGGCTAACTTTACTATAAAAAGTTATGCGAATGAGATTCTCAGGTATTAAAACCTGCCATCCTGGGCCGCAGTACGCTAAAGCCACAACAGATGCTTGTTAATGTTTCGTACAACAACCCGGAACTCAGGCGCAAAATAGACGAACTTGTCGGAAAGCCGTTTACGCTTCGGGAGCGATGGGAACTTAAAGGGATCGGGTCGCCAAAACTCATAATAGCGGGATCCAGTATAGAGATCCACAACCTTTTGGTTCTGGATAATAATCGGGATAGCTGTAATATCGAATTGCGGCCCAAAGGGATTATTGTCCGTTTCAGGTCTTTACTGGAAACCTACGGCCTGATTATCCCCTATTATAAACTGACCCTCTACAAAGGAGATATAGGGGTGTACTCGGTTCATGTAGACAATCATTTTATCCGGGTGCAGGCAGATACAAAAGCCATTCAGAAGTTTTTTGTGAAGCTTTTGGGATACAAGGCAGATCAGACACCCGAAGGCCCTCCTAACCTCTAGTCCTTATGGCAGCAAATCCATCAGAAAATCGCCCATTAAAAATATTGCTTACCGGAGCCAACGGATACATCGGCATGCGGTTGCTACCACAACTGCTGCAGCAGGGGCATCGCGTGGTCTGTGCCGTCAGGGACGCAAAACGCCTGTCGGTTGATACGGAGACCCGAAAGAAAATCGAAGTCGTGGAAGTAGATTTTTTAAATGATCCCCTGGAGGGGGTTTTCACTCCGGACTATGACGTGGTGTATTACCTGATCCATTCGATGAGTTCTTCGACCACTGATTTTGACAAATGGGAGGCCGAGGCTGCTCAAAATTTCAATATTTATATGAAACAAGCGCGACCCACCCAGGTGATATACCTCAGTGGGATCGTGAATAATGACAAATTATCAAAACACCTCAGCTCCCGTAAAAAGGTAGAGGAAATCCTCTATGAAGGACCTTTTGCACTGACCGTGCTCCGGGCCGGTATTATCGTAGGTTCAGGCAGCTCGTCCTTTGAAATTATCCGGGACCTGTGTGAAAAACTCCCCTTTATGATTACCCCGAAATGGGTACTCACCCGGACCCAGCCTATTGCGATCCGCGATGTGATTAAGTTCCTGACCGGAGTATTAGGGCGTACCGATACATATAACCAGTCTTTTGATATCGGTGGACCCGATATTCTCACCTATAAGGATATGCTCAAACGCTACGCGAAAGTCCGGGGTTTCCGGAACTGGATCCTGACTGTTCCGGTAATGACACCGAAGCTTTCCTCCTACTGGTTGTATTTTGTCACTTCCACTTCGTACAAACTCGCAATCAACCTGGTCGATAGTATGAAAATGGAAGTTGTGGCGCAGGATAACAAGTTGCAGGAGCTTCTGGGGATTAAAACCCACACCTATGAGGAAGCCATCGATATGGCTTTCGAAAAAATCGAACAGAACCTGGTGGTCAGCAGCTGGAAAGACAGTATGGTCAGCGGTCGCTTTAACCAGAACCTGGAACAGTATATTCAGGTTCCCAAATACGGGGTCCTGACGGACAAAAAACAGTTAAAGGTTGAGGATAGGGAGGCTGTACTGGAGAATATTTGGCGAATCGGAGGGGAGCGCGGCTGGTACTATGGAAACTGGCTCTGGAGAATCCGGGGTTTTCTCGATAAGATGAGTGGGGGAGTTGGCCTCAGACGGGGTCGCACACATCCCGATAAAATATTTGCAGGGGATTCCCTGGATTTCTGGAGGGTATTGCTCGCAGACCGCGAAAAAGCGCGGCTCCTGCTCTTTGCGGAAATGCGATTACCCGGGGAAGCCTGGCTTGAGTTTAAAATTGGTGAGGATAACATACTGCACCAAACAGCGACTTTCAGACCCCGCGGACTTCGGGGGCGGCTTTACTGGTATTCTATCGTCCCCTTCCACTATTTTATATTCGGGGGGATGATATCCAGAATAGCACAAACACCACAAAGCCCTAAAACTGCTTCATAAACTATTTAGCAGGCAAAAACACTTCGGCCATCATACAACGCGCACTTCCGCCCCCACAGGTTTCAATAGTATCCAATGGGCTGGAGATGATACGGGAGGTTTTTTCAAGGCGCCTGATTTGATCCGGAGTCAGGGATCGATGGGCCGAGGCACTCATAACCAAAAGTCGTTCTCCATCGCGACCCGCCACCTGAAGCATATTCCCCGCAAAAGCGTGCATCTGGGCCTCTGAGATATCAATAACCTCCTTGCCATCGCGTTTAAGGTGATCCAGGACATTCTTCCGTTCCTTCCGATCATCTATGGAATCCAGGCAGATTACAGCAAACGCCTCCCCCAGGCACATCATAACGTTGGTGTGGTATATAGGCAGCCTTTTGCCATCGACAGACTGGTTGGCAGTAAAAATGACCGGGGTAACTTCAAATTCCTCGCAGAATTCTATAAATACAGCTTCGTCGGCCCGGGCAGAAAGCGCACAGTACGCCTTTTGGTGCTCCCGGTCCATAAGGATACTCCCGGTACCCTCCAGGAAAAACCCATCCAGTTCTGCCCCGGTATAATCTATAATCTGGCGGATTTCGAACCCCTGCTCTTCGAGGATATCAAAAATATCTTCCCTCCGTTCCCTGCGGCGATTCTCTGCATACATGGGATAAACCACGACAGTGCCATCCTGATGAAAGGAAACCCAATTATTGGGAAATATAGAGTCCGGAGTGTCCATTTCCAGCCGATCTTCCACTACAATTACAGATACACCTTCATCTCTGAGCCTTTTGACAAAACCGTCAAATTCTTCCTGGGCCTGTCGGTTGATCTCTGAATTTCGAAGTTCCAGATCTTCCTGAAAAAAGTTATTGACCGCCGTCTGTTCGTTCATACGGAAGCGAACCGGGCGAACCATAAGGATGGTATTTGTTATCTGCATTGCTCAAAGAAAAAGTGCCGTAAATGTAGCTAAATCACACAGGACTATATCCAGAAAAAGAAAGAATACGATCACACGACCGCAAGATTGGTTTAAAGGGGCGAGAGGGCTTATCCGCGTTCTAACGGCAGGGTACTGCACCGCAGAAGACCGCCCTGTTTGCCTACCTCCCGATACGGGATTTCCTCTACGGTCAGCCCCCGGGATCGGAGCCAGTCGTTTAATCGGGTAAAACTGCGTTCAGAAACCACAACTTCCGGGGAGATCGAAAAGACGTTACTGAACATCCGGTACATTTCCTCTTCGGTGATTTCAAAGACTTTTTCAGGCCCGAAATAATCCACGAGCCATTTGTACTCTTTAGGATCGAGAAAACTCTCTTTGTGTATAATGGCCAGATCCCGGCCTACGGGTTGAAAGCAACAGTCCAGGTGCAGCGCATTCTTTCGGGCATCTGTATTGGATTTTCGCAGTTCAAAAGGTTTTACGATACGCTTTGGAAAAGTATCGACCAGGAAATCCACAGCTTCCTGATTGGTCCGGGCCGTGATAAAATCCCGGTAGCCGGGTCCTGTATACGTGCCTACGAAAAGGTGTTCCCCCCAGGGCATTACATCCCCGCCCTCCACATGAACCGGTTCCGGGGGAACGATTACCTGATCTTCTTCCAAGTGGTCCAATACATGGAGTATGGCCTCAAATTCGCGTTCCCTTTCGGGCAGGATGTTGGCCTCTACAAGCTTATCATCCACGACAAAGGCGATATCGCGGGAAAATATTTGGTTACAGTCCTCCAGAATTTCAGGACGGAATACCTGAACCCCGTGTTTCTCCAGGATTCCGGCAAAGCCCTGCATCTCCCGAACCATATCCGCTTCCTCCGGATAGGTACCCGCCAGGATGTGTTCCAGGGATTTTGGATCATAGGCTGCTTCCGGGGCCGGTACGGGACCTGAACTTTTTGCCGTTCCCAAAACCACGGATTTTAAAGGAGCGGTTTCATCGGTAATCTGAAGATTAAACATAGGATTTCCTTTTTCTGGAGGTGGTAAGATACAAAAAAGGATTCCCCACCGGAGAATCCTTTGTCATCATATCTTTCTGTACACTAACGCTTATTTAATGGGACAAATGAACGTTTGTTGGCTCCCGTATATACCTGGCGGGGACGGCCTATCGGCTCATTGTTCAGCCGCATTTCACGATACTGGGCAATCCAACCCGGCAGGCGGCCCAGCGCGAACATTACAGTAAACATATCGACTGGAATCCCCAGGGCCCGGTAGATGATCCCGGAGTAAAAGTCCACATTCGGATACAACTTCCGCTCTACGAAATACGGGTCTTCCAACGCTTCTTTCTCCAGACCTTTAGCAATACTCAAAATAGGATCCTCCACTCCGAGTTCTGCCAAAACCTCATCCGCAGCCTTTTTAATAATCCGGGCCCTCGGATCAAAATTCTTATAGACCCGATGTCCGAATCCCATCAGCCGGAAGGGATCATTTTTATCCTTGGCTTTAGCCATATACTTTTTAGTATCCCCATCATCTTCCTGAATGGCTTCGAGCATTTTCAGCACCGCCATGTTCGCGCCCCCATGAAGCGGTCCCCACAGGGCCGAGATTCCGGCCGAGATTGAGGCGAATAGTCCGGCATGGGAGGACCCTACAATCCGCACCGTAGAGGTGGAACAATTTTGTTCGTGATCTCCATGAAGGATAAGTAATTTATCCAGGGCTTCAATCACAACATCATTGGTCTCATATTCCCGATTGGGACGTTTAAACATCATTTTATGGATGTTCTGAACGTAGCCCAGGGAATCATCGCCATAGTCGAGAGGAAGCCCCATTTTTTTGCGAAGCGTCCAGGAAACCAGGACTGGAAACTTGGCCAGCAGACGTACAATAGCGTGATACAAATCTGCTTCTGAGGTAACGTCAACCGAGGAAGGGTTAAAAGCGATCAGCGCGCTGGTCAGGGAGGACAAGACTCCCATGGGATGGGCCGATTTCGGAAATCCATCCAGTATTTTTTTCATTTCCTCATCCACATGGGACTCGGCCTTTATGTCGTCATGGAATTTCTCAAGTTGCTCAACATTTGGGAGTTCCCCAAAAATCAGGAGATAAGCCACTTCCAGAAAATCGGCTTTCTCTGCCAACTCTTCAATGGGATAGCCGCGGTATCTGAGTATGCCCTGTTCTCCGTCCAGAAAGGTAATGGCACTCTCGCAAGAACCTGTATTCTTAAAACCCGGGTCCAGGGTAATCAATCCCATATCAGACCGAAGGGTTTTAATATCTATTGCCAGCTCATTTTCGGTTCCCTGAACAACAGGGAATTCATGGGTTTTTCCTTCAAATGATATACTCGCTTTTTGTGCCATAATGTAATTGTATAATAGGTTTTTGAACGTCTTGTAAAAATAAGCAAACGCCCCCGTCTTAACAATTGGAACGCCCCCTTTAAACCTTTATTAACAAATCTACGATACCTGGTTTACCAGCCTACTTCAGTCGATAAAGCTCGCTGTAATATTCAGCTACAGCCGCCTTCCAGGTAAACCGCTCTTTCTCAGCTGCCTTCCTGATTTTTTGCCACTCCTCCTGATCTTTAAAAAACAATTCAACCACCTCTTTGAAGACGCGTTCCATACTCTCTATTTTGGCATCATATGTTACTCCCCCAAAGAGAAAGCCGGTTTCCATATGACGGATAGTATCGTTAAGGCCCCCGGTAGCATGTGCAAAACACGGATTCCCATTACGCATAGAAAGCATTTGGCTAATTCCACAGGGCTCAAATAAACTGGGCATAATGTAAAGGTCGGTCTCCAGGTACATGGAATCAATCAGGTCCTCAGACTGGGCATTTGTAAAGATAAAGTTCGGGAAGGCATAACTCATTTCTCTAAAAAATTCTTCATATTCAGGGGCCCCGGTACCCAAAAGCATATACACCCCATTGACTTCCCGGAGTCTCTCCAGGATACCCTCCAATACGTGAGGCGAATTCTTAAAGAAATAAAACTTCTGTTCGGTCAAACGGGCTACACTCGTACAAATAAAAGAAGGTGGGTTCTCCATCAACCGAAAAACCTTTTCCCCGGTATGGGCCAGAAAATCAGCCTTGTATTTCTTGTCCTCCATCTGTAACCAGCGAAAGATCTCCTGAATCGTATTGGGGAAGAGCCTGCCTCGGGTAGCCGTGCGGATGTTTTTATAGTTGCATCCATTGAGGATTCCAAACAATCGGGATTCCTCCCTGGCGGCAATAAGATCGGCTTCCAACCCCTCACCTCCTATAAATTCAGGAGGTGCACTGGGCTTTAGAATGTCCTGCATATAGGAAGGGGAAACAGTATGCACTGCATCAGCCCTTCGGATTCCAAGCGCCATAAGGTTTATACAATCCGGATATCTGGGGTCCTGCAGGGCGCTGAGGTCATACGCACAGCCGGGATACCAGGTTTCCAGGGCCGAAGGATTGTTGCGCAAGGGGCGAATCCCCTGAATAGCGAGATTGTGGATGGTGTACACAATTCGTGTTTTTCCAAGTTCAGGGTAATCCGAGCTGAATTCTCTGAGAAAAAGCAGGAGACTGGTGTGCCAGTCGTGCAGGTGGATCACGTCCAGGCTTCCAAAACACCCCTGCTGCACCGCCGCTGCCACAGCCGTGCAAAATATTGAGAATTTTAAAGCGTCATTGTAAAAGGGTCCTTCCGGATCGTGATGGTACATATGGGCAATCTGCCCCGCTGTGATCTCGGGATGGTGCAACACATAATGCGCGATACCTGGAAATTCCTTTTTGGGCGTTACTTCAAAAAGTTCAGCCCGATACACCCCACCGGCAAAGGAGAATTCAACTTCCGCCAAAAGCTGTCCTTTTTGATGTAAACGACCATAGGAAGGAACAACTACTGACACTTCATCTCCCCGGGCGGCGATCTCCCGCGGTACGTCCCGAACCACATCACCCATACCACCCGCCTTGCAGTCCGCAATGGCGTCGTTTTCTGCAGCTACAAAAAGAAAGCGATATGGCATACTTCTAAGATATGGATTATAACACGCTAATAAACTCCCGTAGTGTAAAATTAAAAAAGGCCCGGTGATCAGGGCCTTTTCAAGTGTTAAGAAAAAAGAAAAACTACCGGGTCACCTTAAAGGCGGATTCCCCCGGAAAATAAGCCACAGAACCCAATTCCTCCTCGATCCTCAAAAGCTGATTATACTTTGCGATCCGATCGCTGCGGGAGGCAGAACCGGTTTTAATCTGTCCGGTATTCAGTGCCACCGCGAGGTCGGCTATCGTATTGTCTTCAGTCTCGCCGGATCTGTGTGACATCACAGAGGTATAACCCGCATTTTTTGCCATATTTACAGCAGCGATGGTTTCTGTTAGTGTCCCGATCTGGTTGACTTTAATTAAAATTGAATTGGCAATACCCTCTGAAATACCACGGCCCAATCGCTCGACATTGGTCACGAAGAGATCATCGCCCACGAGCTGAACCCGTTTCCCAACTTTTTCGGTAAGCATCTTCCAACCTTCCCAATCATCTTCGTCCATCCCATCCTCGATAGAAATAATAGGGTATTGATCGCAGAGTTGGGCCAGATACTCCGCCTGTTCTGCGGAAGTGCGCACGGCGCCGTTGTCCCCTTCGAATTTGGTGTAAACGTATTTGCCATCTTCATAGAACTCTGCAGCTGCACAGTCCAGGGCAATCATCACTTCATCCCCCATGGAATACCCGGCATTTTCAACAGCCTTTCCAATCGTATCCAGGGCGTCCTCTGTCCCGTCCAGGGCAGGAGCAAATCCACCTTCGTCCCCTACGGCGGTACTCAGGTCCCGGTCGTGCAACACCTTTTTGAGGTGATGAAAGATCTCAGTTCCCATTTTAAGGGCATGAGTAAAGCTCTTTGCTTTTACCGGCATGATCATAAACTCCTGAAAGGCGATAGGAGCATCTGAATGCGACCCTCCATTAATGATGTTCATCATAGGTACGGGGAGCGTATTGGCGCTCACCCCGCCCACATATCTGAAAAGGGACATACCCATTTCCTCTGCAGCAGCCTTGGCCACCGCGAGAGAAACCCCAAGGATAGCATTGGCCCCTAATTTCGATTTATTGGGTGTTCCGTCGAGATCGATCATCGTCTGATCGATCTTATTTTGGTCGAAAACGAGCATACCCCTAACGGCTTCGGCAATGGACGAATTGACATTCTCAACGGCCTTCAGCACTCCTTTTCCCATATAATCAGAGCCTCCGTCCCGTAACTCCACAGCCTCGTGAACTCCTGTGGAAGCCCCCGAAGGTACTGCCGCACGGCCGAGCACTCCGTTTTCTGTAATTACGTCAACCTCTACGGTAGGGTTGCCTCTGGAATCAAATATCTGGCGGGCGTGTACATCTAAAATTATACTCATATCAATAGCTTTGCTAAACTTGGATTTATATTAAGTCAAAATGAATCGTCGGAACCCCAACGGCTAGACCGTGGCATCTGAAGAAACGGAATCTTCAATCAATTCAAAAAACGCATCAAACAGGTATTCTGCATCGTGGGGTCCGGGACTGGCCTCGGGATGGTATTGTACCGAGAAAACCTTCTTATCCTTCATTCGAATCCCCGCCACCGTTTGATCGTTCAGGTGGATATGGGTAATTTCCAGATCCGGATGTGCCTCAGTTTCTTCGCGGTTTATCGCAAAACCGTGATTTTGCGAAGTAATTTCTCCTTTTCCGGTTTTCAGGTTTATTACCGGGTGATTGATCCCCCTGTGCCCATGGTGCATTTTATAGGTGCTCACCCCATTGGCAAGGGCGATAACCTGGTGCCCCAGGCAAATACCGAATAAGGGTTTCCCGCTGGCGATAATTTCTTTGGCTGTGTCCACGGCCTCCTTTAAGGGCTCCGGATCTCCCGGACCGTTAGATATAAAGTACCCATCCGGGTTCCATGCTTCCATAGTCTTAAAAGAGGTGTTGTGTGGAAAAACTTTGATGTGTGCCCCCCTTTTTGCAAGGTTCCTCAGAATATTCTTTTTAATGCCAATATCCAGGGCGGCAATACGGATACCAGCATCCGAATCACCTTCTGTATACGCTGTCTTGGTAGAGACACTGGAGGCCAGCTCCAGGCCCTTCATACTCGGAATTTCAGCGAGTTCCTTCTTTAAAGCTTCCATTTCATTTACCCGGGTTGAAATAACGGCATTCATTGCACCATTATCCCTGATATAACTGACCAGGGCACGCGTATCCACATCTGAGATAGAAAAAAGTCCGTGGGCATCGAGAAAGTCCTGAAGGCTAAAATCCGCATCCGCCCGGCTGTACTCATAAGAGAAGTTCTTACAAATCAGGCCGGATATTTTTACCCCATCTGATTCCACTTCGGTCTCCTTAGCTCCGTAATTCCCGATATGGGCGTTGGTAGTGACCATCAACTGCCCGAAATACGAGGGATCCGTAAAAATCTCCTGATATCCCGTCATCCCCGTATTAAAACATACTTCCCCGAATGCGGTTCCTTCCTGGTCTCCAACGGATTTTCCGTGAAATACGGTTCCATCAGCCAACAATATCAACGCTTTCCTTCTGGCCTTATACTTCATAGTGATATTTACCTTTTTTAAGGTTCAGTAACAAAATAACATAAAAAAAGGATAGCCGTTCAGGACTATCCTTTTCTTGTTTATAACTTTTAAAAACCTGTGTTCTAGGCATCAGATCCCTCTTTCTTATCGGAATCTTCAGCTCCCTCTTCGGCTTCGGGAGTTGCTTCCCCTGCCGTATCCGGTGTGACTGTATCAGCCACTTCTTCTTTCACTTCCTCCACCACTTTCTCCGGAGCTTCAGCAGCAGCCTCTGCTACCTCCTCAGCTTTGGCTTCCGCCTTTGCCTTTGGTGCTGCTTCATCCTTCGTCGGGGCTGCCGCTTCAGGAGTAGCCTCATTGGCACTGCCGGACTTGGACCTTCTGCTTCTTCGGGTCGTTTTCTTCTTCGGCTTGTCAGCATTGTAGATCTCATTGAAATCTACAAGCTCTATCATCGCCATATCCGCATTATCACCGAGGCGGTTCCCGAGTTTAATGATTCGGGTATAACCTCCCGGGCGGTCTCCTACCTTTTCAGCTACCGTTCCGAAAAGTTCAGTTACAGCGTGTTTGTCGCGAAGATTTTTAAAGACGATTCTGCGGTTGTGGGTTCCCTCTTCCGCCGTCTTGTTGTTCTCCGCCTTGGATTTGGTAATCAAAGGCTCCACAAACTGCTTTAAGGCTTTGGCCTTGGCTGTGGTGGTATTGATTCTTTTATGCTCAATCAGCGAACACGCCATGTTGGACAACATTGCCCTTCTGTGTGCCGTCTTCCTTCCCAGGTGATTGCTTTTCTTTCCGTGTCTCATCGCTTAATATCGTTTCGCAAGATACTTTACCCCCTGTAACCGGGATAGTTCTTACTTAATCCTTATCCAGTTTATACTTTGACAAATCCATTCCAAAATTCAATCCTTTATTGATCACAAGCTCCTCGAGCTCGGTCAGGGATTTTTTACCAAAATTCCGGAACTTCATAAGATCGTTTTTGTTGAAAGCGACCAAATCACCCAGGCTATCCACCTCTGCGGCTTTGAGGCAATTCAATGCCCGAACCGAAAGGTCCATGTCTACCAATTTGGTTTTCAACAATTGACGCATATGAAGGGATTCCTCATCGTAGGTTTCCGTTTGTGCAATTTCATCCGCCTCCAGGGTAATCCGCTCATCAGAGAAGAGCATGAAGTGGTGGATCAGCACTTTGGCTGCCTCCGTCAGGGCTTGTTTAGGGTGAATAGAGCCATCTGTTAAGATCTCAAAGACCAATTTTTCGTAATCGGTCTTCTGCTCAACCCGGTAATTCTCGATACTGTACTTTACATTTCGAACCGGAGTAAAAATGGAATCTACGGCGATACTGCCGATAGGTGCATTGGATTTCTTGTTTTCCTCTGCAGGTACGTAACCCCTTCCCTTTTCGATGATGATCTCCATATTGATGGTAACCTTCGGATCCATATGGCAGATCACAAGATCCGGGTTCAACACCTGGAATCCGGAAATAAACTTCTGGAAATCTCCAGCGGTCATCGTGTCTTTTCCACTTACGGAAATAGAAACCGTTTCTTCGTTTACATCGTCAATCTGACGTTTGAACCTAACCTGCTTCAGGTTAAGAATGATTTCGGTAACATCCTCAACAACACCTTCAATCACCGAAAACTCATGATCTACTTTATCCATGCGGACAGAGGTGATGGCAAACCCTTCCAGGGAGGCCAACAAAACTCTTCTGAGCGCATTCCCGACTGTAAGTCCATAACCGGGCTCCAGAGGGCGGAATTCGAATTTCCCTTCGAAATCCGTGGAGTCTATCATTATAACTTTATCGGGCTTCTGAAAATTTAATAATGCCATAATCGGTTTTGTGTTGTTTTATTTAGAGTATAACTCGACAATCAATTGTTCCTTGATATTTTCAGGAATCTGCAACCTTTCGGGAACAGCGACAAAAGTGCCCTCCTTTTTATCCCCATTCCAGGTTATCCACTCGTAAACACTGCTGTTGGCAGCGAGAGAGTCTCCGATCACCTGAAGGGATTTAGATTTTTCGCGAACCCCGACAACTTCGCCTGGCTTCAAGGAATAGGAAGGAATATTCATAACTTCCCCGTTCACTGTAATATGGCGGTGGCTCACCAGCTGGCGCGCGGCGCGACGTGATGGGGCAATCCCCATACGGTAGACTACATTGTCCAGGCGAGACTCGCAAAGCTGCAAAAGCACCTCACCGGTTACTCCCTTACTGCGGTTCGCCCTTTCAAATAAGTTGCGAAACTGGCGCTCCAGGATACCATAGGTGTATTTGGCCTTTTGCTTCTCCATCAACTGAATTGCGTATTCGGATTTTTTACCTCTCCTGCGCGCGTTCCCGTGCATTCCCGGAGGATAATTCTTTTTCTCAAAGGACTTGTCGTCCCCAAAGATAGCCTCGCCGAATTTCCGGGCTATTTTTGTTTTTGGTCCTGTGTATCTTGCCATCTTCTGTTCTTTTGGGAGAGCGGCTATGAATTAAGGCTTATCCTTCGATAACCGTAACTGCGCCCCCAGTGAAAAATTAATATTCTTAATTAAACTCTACGACGTTTTGGTGGCCGGCAACCATTATGAGGAAGCGGTGTAACATCGATAATCTCAGTCACTTCTATTCCGGCGTTGTGAATGGTCCGAATCGCAGACTCACGTCCGTTCCCCGGTCCTTTAACATATACCTTTACTTTTCTCAGACCCGCTTCATGAGCTATTTTCGAACACTCTTCGGCCGCAACCTGGGCAGCGTAAGGAGTATTCTTTTTAGATCCGCGGAATCCCATTTTCCCGGCTGAAGACCAGGAAATAACATCTCCCTTTTTATTGGTAAGGGAAATGATGATATTGTTAAAAGAAGCTGTGATGTGGGCTTCCCCCGTGGATTCCACAATAACCTTCCGCTTCTTGGTTGTCTTTGATGATTTTGATCCTGTCTTTGCCATAGTATTATGAATCTGGGTAAGGCCTGGTCTGCTGTCTGGGTTCCGGAAGATCCCAACGCTTTGGCCTTAGCCCTACTGCTTATTATTTAGTGGCCTTCTTCTTATTAGCAACTGTCTTACGCTTTCCTTTACGGGTACGGGAATTGTTCTTGGTCCGTTGTCCGCGCAACGGAAGTCCCACCCTGTGGCGAATTCCGCGGTAACAACCGATATCCATCAGTCGCTTGATGTTCAGTTGGGTCTCGGAACGCAATTCCCCTTCAATAGTAAAGTCAGCGATCACTTCCCGAATCCGACCAATTTCATCATCGGACCAATCAGAAACCTTTGTATCTTCACTTACTTTGGCGTTTTCCAGAATTTTCTGAGCCCTGCTTTTCCCAACACCGTAAATGTAGGTAAGGGCTATGACGCCTCTTTTCTGTTTTGGTATATCAACACCTGCAATTCTTGCCATAACTAGCCCTGTCTTTGTTTAAATCTAGGATTCCTTTTGTTGATTACGTACAAACGCCCTTTGCGTCGGACGATCTTGCAATCGGCACTTCTTTTCTTTATGGAAGCTCTAACTTTCATCGTATCCGGTTTCTTAGTATCTATATGTAATTCTCGCCTTAGATAAATCGTAAGGACTCATTTCAAGCTTAACTTTGTCTCCGGGGAGTAATTTGATGTAGTGCATCCGCATTTTCCCGGAAATATGGGCGGTAACAACATGACCGTTCTCCAACTCCACGCGGAACATGGCATTAGAAAGCGCTTCTATGATTGAACCATCCTGTTCTATCGGAGCCTGTTTAGCCATAGTTTATGCTACTTTTCTGTTTTTACCTGTTTTCATTAGGCCGTCGTAATGGCGGTTAAGCAGGTATGCATTCACCTGTTGCACCGTATCAATAGCCACGCCAACCATAATGAGCAGGGATGTTCCCCCATAAAAGAGTGCCCAGCTCGGTTGAATATTCATTAATTTCACCACTATCGCAGGAAGTACCGCCAACAAAGCCAGAAATACCGACCCCGGCAGGGTGATGAGCGACATTACCTTATCCAGGAAATCTCCGGTTTCTTTACCGGGACGAATGCCGGGAATAAACCCGCCACTCCGTTTGAGATCGTCCGCCATTTTATTGGTGGGAACCGTAATGGCCGTATAGAAATACGTAAATATGATAATAAGCAGGGCAAAAAGAATATTATAAGCCAGTCCGAAGATATCCTGGAACTGTACTTCCATCCATTGCCCGATAGTTGTATGATTAAAGGAGCTTCCCAAGAGGCCGGGGGCGAACATGATCGCCTGGGCAAAAATGATAGGCATAACCCCTGAAGCATTAAGTTTAAGCGGAATGTACTGACGTGATCCCATGACGTTTTTCTCATATCCACCCGAAGCTGTGCGCCTTGCGTACTGCACCGGAATACGGCGAACCGCCATAACCAGCAATACACTCGCCAGGATCACGGCAAACCAGAGTATCACTTCAACCAGGATCAGCATAGGGCCTCCATTGCCATTGAGACGGGATGCGGCTTCCTGAACAAATGCCTGGGGCAGGGTGGCGATGATTCCGATCATAATGAGGAGCGAAATACCATTCCCGATCCCCTTATCCGTAATTTTCTCCCCCAACCACATGGCGAAAACACAGCCTGTGACAAGGATGATCACGGAAGGGATAATAAAATTCAGGCCTTTCCCGAGGAGGAACGCACTGTCAGGTACGCCAAGGGCACCAAGGCTGTATAGGTAAGCCGGAGCCTGTACGATACAGATCGCAATGGTAAGCCACCGTGTAATCTGCGTTTTTGTCTTACGTCCGCTTTCTCCTTCTTTATCCAATTTTTGCAGATAGGGAATTGCTATTCCCATAAGCTGCACTACAATGGAAGCGGAAATATATGGCATAATCCCCAGTGCAAATACAGAAGCGTTGGCGAATGCCCCTCCCGTAAACGCATTGAGAATCCCGAGGATACCCTGCTCAGTATTTGAAGAAAGCTCGGCGAGCTGGCTCGTATCGATTCCCGGAAGCACTACCTGCGCTCCAAACCGGTATACCAACAACAAACCAAGGGTCACGAGAATGCGTGACCGCAGCTCCTCGATCTTCCAGATATTATTTACAATCTCAAAGAATTTCTTCATAAAGCTTTCGCTTAAGCACTTATAGCCTCTCCACCTGCAGCTTCAATAGCCGCCTTTGCAGTTGCCGTAAATTTATGTGCTGTAATTTTAAGAGGGGATTTCAATTCTCCTCTCCCCATTATCTTAACAAGGTCGTTTTTATGAGCGAGACGCATCTCCACCATCTGATCGAGATCCAGCTCCTTTTTAACGGCTCCGTTATCGATGAGGCCCTGAAGTGTATCCAGGTTAATTCCCCTGTAATCTTTCCGGTTGATGTTCGTAAATCCGAATTTCGGAACCCTGCGCTGCAATGGCATTTGCCCTCCTTCGAACCCGAGTTTTTTGGAATACCCGGAACGCGATTTCGCACCTTTGTGGCCTCGGGTAGCTGTGCCACCTTTACCGGACCCCTGTCCGCGACCGACGGTTTTACCTGCCTTATGTACAGCGCCTTTTGCCGGTTTTAAATTCCCTAAATCCATAGTGAGTATCCTTTTAAGCCTCCTGGGTAGAAACCAGATGTTTTACTTTGTCTATCATTCCTAGGACACTTGCGGTGCTCTCGTGCTCCACTTCCTGTCCTATACCTTTCAGTCCCAAAGCCTCCAGAGTCCGCTTCTGCTTCTGTGAACGCTTGATACTGCTTTTAACCTGTTTTACGATAATTTTTGCCATTGTCCTGCTTCCTTATCCTTTAAAAACTTTGTCCAGGGAAATACCGCGCTGCTTGGCAACTGTACTGGCATCCCGCAGTTGTAAAAGGGCATCGAATGTAGCCTTTACAACATTGTGAGGGTTAGATGAACCCTGAGATTTCGATAGTACATCCTGTACCCCAACAGCCTCAAGTACGGCCCGTACTGCCCCTCCGGCAATAACCCCGGTACCATGTGAAGCCGGCTTGACAAAGACGCGGGCTCCTCCAAATTTTCCTTTTTGTTCATGCGGAAGGGTTCCTTTATCCAAAGGAATGCGTACCAAATTCTTTTTGGCATCCTCAACAGCTTTTGCAATCGCTGTCGCAACTTCCTTGGATTTCCCGAGTCCGTGTCCGACTACGCCATTCTCATCTCCGACAACCACGATAGCGGAAAAACCGAAGGCACGGCCACCTTTAGTTACCTTGGTAACACGTTGAATGCCCACCAAACGGTCCTTTAGCTCAAGGCCACTTGGTTTTACTATTTCCACATTTTTGTATTTCCCGTACATAATTCCTATTAAAATTTTAATCCGCCTTCTCTGGCGCCATCCGCAAGTGACTTCACCCTTCCGTGGTACTGATACCCGCCCCGGTCAAAGGCAATAGTTTCAATTCCCGCATCGAGTGCTTTTTTGGCCAAAGCCTTACCGACCTCGGCAGCCAGCTCTGATTTGGTTCCCTTGACCTTGCTCAAAGCTTTATCTCTGGAGGAAGCCGCTGCCAGTGTCTTACCAGTGGTATCGTCTATGATCTGTGCATAGATCTCCTTATTACTCCGGAATACGGATAGACGAGGCCGCTCCTGGCTTCCAAAGGAAACCTTTCGGATACGCCTTCTGATTCTGCTTCTATTTTCAGACTTCGTTAGTCCCATAATACCTTAATTATGCTGATTTACCTGCTTTTCTTCTAATCTGCTCTCCTTTGAACTTAATTCCTTTTCCTTTATAGGGTTCAGGTTTTCTGAAGGAGCGGATTTTGGCCGCAATCTGGCCGACCAGCTGCTTATCGTGTGAACTCAATTTGATCGTGGGGTTCTTCCCTTTCTCAGAGGTCGTTTCCACCTTCACTTCAGGAGCGATGTCCATAACGATATTGTGGGACATCCCCAGGGCGAGATCCAGCTTTTGGCCCTGGTTGCTGGCGCGGTAACCCACACCTACAAGTTCCAGTTCCTTGGTCCATCCCTTAGTGACCCCTTCCAGCATATTAAATATGAGGGACCTGTACAGACCGTGCTTAGCTTTATGCGACTTAAGATCAGTATGTCGCTTTACGATCACTTGCCCTTCCTCAACGACTACGTCGACTTGCGAAAACTCCTGCTGGAGCTCTCCGAGTTTTCCCTTTACAGTGACGATATTGTCAGAAACCTCAACAGTGGCTCCTTCGGGAATGGTGATCGGATTTAATCCTATTCTAGACATGCTGCTGAATCTTTAATATTAATACACGTAGCAGAGGACTTCTCCGCCAACATTATCTCTTTGAGCTTGTTTTCCCGTCATTACCCCATGAGAGGTAGATACGATAGCAATTCCCAAACCGTTGAGTACCCGGGGCAGTTCACCGGAGCCGGAATACTGCCGTAGCCCTGGTGTACTTACCCGCTGAATCTTGCGGATTACAGGCTCCTTGGTAAGCTTATCGTATTTCAAAGCAATCTTGATGGTTCCCTGCGCCCCTGTATCTTCAAATTTATAACTGAGGATATACCCCTGATCAAAGAGAATCTTGGTGATCTCTTTTTTCAAATTGGAGGCAGGAATTTCCACTACCCGGTGGCCAGCGCTATTCGCGTTGCGGATTCGGGTCAAATAATCTGCGATTGGATCTGTAAACATTTCTTTACTGTATTTAGGAAATTACCAGCTTGCTTTTTTAACACCGGGAATCAATCCCTTATTGGCCATTTCACGGAACATTACTCTGGATATCCCGAACGTCCGCATATATCCCTTGGGCCTTCCTGTGAGTTTGCAGCGATTGTGCGCACGCACCGGAGAGGCGTTCTTAGGTAATTTCTGCAATGCTTCGTAGTCGCCGGCCTCTTTTAGGGCCTTGCGCTTCTCCGCATACTTCGCTATCATTTTTGCCCTTTTACGCTCACGGGCCTTCATTGATTCTTTAGCCATACTAATTCTTTTTAAAGGGTAATCCCAATTCGCTTAAAAGTGATTTCGCTTCAGTATCCGTCTCTGCGGAGGTCACAAAAGTGATGTCCATTCCGTTGATCCGGTTGATCTTGTCGATATTCACTTCAGGAAAAATGATCTGTTCTGTAACACCCAGGTTATAGTTCCCGCGGCCATCAAAACCTGTGGCTTTGATACCCTGGAAATCACGTACCCTTGGAAGTGCTGAAGTAACTAAACGATCCATGAACTCATACATGCGTTCACCTCTCAGTGTAACCTTTGCTCCAATGGGCATTCCCTTCCGGAGTTTGAAGGCTGCAACATCTTTCTTGGACATTGTCGATACTGCCTTCTGTCCTGTAATCAGGGTGAGCTCGTCCACAGCGTGGTCGATAAGTTTCTTATCCGCTACGGCAGCACCTACCCCGCGGCTCAAAACGATCTTTTTGAGCTTGGGCACCTGCATTACGTTCTTGTAACTGAACTCTTCCATGAGCGCCTGAATTACGCGCTCTTTATACTCTTGCTTTAATCTGGGTACGTAAGCCATAACTAAATAACTTCATTGGATTTTTTAGAAACCCTTACTTTCTTTCCATCCCGCTCTTCATAACCTACACGTGTAGGATCTCCGGATTTCGGATCGAGGAGTGCCAGGTTGGATATATGTATCGGTGCTTCTTTCTTCACTATTCCCCCCTGAGGGTTACGGGCACTTGGTTTTTCGTGCTTGGATACTGTATTGACGCCTTCCACAATCGCTTTATTCTTATCGCGAAGGATGCGTACCACCTTGCCTTCGCTTCCTTTATGGTCGCCGGCAATTACCTGAACAGTATCTCCTGATTTTATCCGAATTTTCATTTCAATTGTCTTTATAGTACCTCGGGTGCCAAGGAAACGATCTTCATAAATTGCTTATCGCGCAGTTCACGCGCAACCGGTCCGAATACACGGGTACCCCTCATCTCACCTGTAGGGTTCAAGAGGACACATGCGTTGTCGTCAAACCGAATATAGGATCCATCCGGACGCCGCACTTCTTTTTTGGTGCGAACTACAACGGCCGTGGATACAGCACCTTTTTTGATCGAGCCGTTCGGAGTAGCCTCCTTTACACTGACTACGATTTTGTCTCCGAGAGAGGCATATCGCCTTTTGGTTCCCCCCAAAACACGGATGGTCAAAACTTCTTTTGCTCCCGTATTATCTGCGACTTTCAGTCTGGATTCCTGTTGTACCATAATTATTTGGCTCTTTCAAGTATTTCTACCAATCTCCAACACTTGGTCTTGCTCATCGGACGCGTCTCCATGATCTTCACCGTATCTCCGATTTTACAATCGTTGGTTTCGTCATGGGCTACGTACTTCTTGGTTCTCAAAACGAACTTCCCGTACATGGGGTGCTTTACACGCTTCACCTCAGCCACTACAATGGACTTCTCCATCTTGTTGCTGGTCACAACGCCTACTCGTTCTTTTCTAATATTCCTGTTTTCCATAAAGCAACACCAATTATTGGTTTTCCCTTTTATTTAATTCCGTCGCCAGTCGCGCCACAGTTCTTCTGGATTTTCTGAGCTGAAGCGGGTTTTCCAAAGGAGTGACCGAATGCGCCATCTTCATGTCCGCATATTGCTTCTTCGTCTCGGCCAGTTTCTCTGTCAACTCCTCGTTAGACATTGCTATAATCTCTGACTGTTTCATCTTCCCTTAATTTTAGGAGGGATCGTAATCCCTGGCCACAATAAATTTCGTTTTCACCGGTAATTTCTGAGCGGCAAGCCTCAGGGCTTCCTGTGCTGTCTCCTTATCCACACCGGCCACTTCGAACATGACGCGGCCAGGTTTAACAACAGCCACAAAATACTCGGGGGCTCCTTTCCCTTTCCCCATCCGTACCTCGAGAGGCTTCTTGGTGATGGGTTTGTCCGGGAATATCTTGATCCATAACTGCCCCTGCCTTTTCATGTATCGGGTAGCTGCGATACGCGCGGCTTCGATCTGACGTGAGGTGATAAAGCACGAATCCAGTGACTTGATACCGAACATTCCATTAGAAAGCTGATGGCCCCGCTGTGAAATGCCTTTCATCCGGCCCTTCTGGGCTTTGCGAAACTTGGTTCTTTTTGGCTGTAACATCTTCTCTTAGATTCTTATTTTACTTTCTACGACGTTTCTTGACATCGCGCTTTCCGGCACCACCGGTACCTTTGCTCATTCCAACCAGTGGAGAAAGCTCGCGTTTTCCATATACTTCTCCCTTCATGATCCATACCTTAATCCCCAGGCGACCATAAGTCGTATGCGCCTCGTGGAGGGCATAATCGATATCGGCACGGAACGTAGACAATGGAATCCGTCCATCCTTGAAGCTCTCAGAACGAGCCATTTCAGCACCGTTGAGTCTCCCTGAAATCTGCACCTTAATCCCTTCAGCATTCATACGCATGGCGGCGGCGATACCCATTTTAATCGCACGGCGATAAGAAATCCGGCTCTCTACCTGTCTTGCGATACTCGCGGCGACCAGGTTGGCGTCGAGTTCAGGCCTCTTAATTTCAAAGATGTTGATCTGAACTTCCTTATCTGTAATTTTCTTTAACTCTTCTTTGAGTTTATCAACTTCCTGACCTCCTTTACCAATAATGATACCAGGACGCGCAGTAGTGATGGTAACCGTAATGAGCTTCAGGGTTCTTTCAATAATTACCCTGGAAACACTGGCTTTGGCCAATCGGGCGTGGATGTACTTGCGGATCTTGTCGTCTTCTGCAAGTTTATCTCCATAATCATTTCCGCCGTACCAGTTGGACTCCCATCCCCGGATGATTCCGAGACGATTACCTATTGGATTCGTTTTCTGTCCCATATGCTATTTGACTTGACTTTCTGCATTATTTCTAGCTCCTAACACGAGGGTTACGTGGTTGGAACGCTTTCTGATTCGGTGAGCCCTTCCCTGAGGGGCCGGACGCAGGCGTTTCAACATACGACCACCGTCTACACGAATCTCCTTCACGAAAAGCTCCGCATTCTCGACATCACTCTCCTCGTTCTTGGCTTGCCAGTTGGCAATCGCAGACAACAGGAGTTTCTCAAGACGTCTGGAGGCTTCCTTGGAATTGAACTTGAGGATCGCCAGGGCTTTCTCAACGTCTTCTCCACGAACAAGGTCCGCTACCAAACGCATTTTTCTGGGGGAAGTAGGGCAGTTATTCAGTTTGGCATACACCAACTGACTCCGCTCTTCCTTTAACCTTTCGGCCATCTGTTTTTTACGAACACCCATAGCGCTTATCTTTTACCTTTGTTTTTGGCTCCGGCATGTCCCCGGAAAGTCCGGGTTGGAGAAAACTCTCCCAATTTATGCCCGACCATGTTTTCCGTTACATATACCGGTACAAACTGACGTCCATTGTGCACTGCGATGGTCTGCCCTACAAAATCAGGGGTGATCATCGAAGCTCTCGACCAGGTCTTAATGACTGATTTCTTTCCGGAATCGAGGTTCTGCTGAACTTTCTTCTCGAGACTATAGTGAACGTAAGGTCCTTTTTTTAGGGAACGTGCCATGTTTCTTTACTTTTATTTCTTTCTACGTTCTACAATATATCTGTTGCTGTCTTTGGTTCGGGAACGCGTCCTGAAACCTTTGGCAGGAATACCATTCCGCGATCTCGGATGTCCTCCGGAGGCGCGGCCTTCTCCACCACCCATCGGGTGATCTACAGGGTTCATGGCTACCGGACGTGTTCGAGGTCTTCTGCCCAACCAGCGACTGCGTCCTGCTTTACCGGATACGATCAGCTGGTGATCGGAATTCGAAACAGCTCCGATGGCCGCCATACAATTGATAAGTACCAGGCGGGTCTCCCCGGATGGCAACTTAATGGTTGCAAATTTTCCTTCACGGGCCATCAATTGGGCAAAAGTACCCGCGCTCCGGGCCATTACCGCCCCCTGACCAGGACGAAGCTCTATACAGGAGATAATGGTACCCAATGGAATTTCAGTCAGGGGCAATGCATTTCCAATCTCGGGAGCTGAGCCCGGACCTGAAATCAATTTCTGACCTACCGCAAGTCCGTTCTGCGCAATGATGTAGCGCTTTTCACCGTCGGTATACTCTAAAAGAGCGATAAAAGCTGAGCGGTTCGGGTCGTACTGGATAGACTTCACTTCGGCAGCAACACCTTGCTTGTCCCTTTTGAAATCGATCACTCGGTAGCGCCTCTTGTGCCCTCCACCTTTATAGCGCATGGTCATTTTACCCTGCTTGTTCCGACCCCCGCTTTTCTTCAGGGGAGCCAGGAGGCTTTTTTCCGGCTTGTCCGTTGTGATGGCATCAAAGCCATTGACGACTTTAAATCGCTGGCCGGGTGTTATCGGTTTTAATTTTCTAACTGACATGCCGTTTCTTTAGAGGTTACTGTAAAAATCAATGACATCGCCATCCTCAACATTTACGATGGCCTTTTTGAAAGCTCCGGTCTTCCCTTGCTGTACCCCGGTTTTGGTGAATCGGGTCCGTCTTCCGGCTCCGTAATTCATGGTACGCACTGAAGTGACTGAAACCCCATACGTCTGCTCCACAGCTTCCTTAATCTGTAATTTGTTCGCCGTCCGATTTACGATGAAACCATAACGGTTGTACAACTCACTATCAGAGGTCATTTTCTCGGTAATGATGGGTTTTATCAACACACTCATGATTTCCTATTTCTTAAGGTTGGACTCAATGGCTTCCAAAGCACCTTCCAAAAAGACGACGCTGTTTGCGTTTAATATTTTGTAAGTACTTAATTCTGAGTTAGTTATGACTTCAGAACCCGCCAAATTGCGCGACGACAAATATACGTTATTATTTATATCGCCCAACACAAAGAGGGACTTTTTGTTTTCAAGCCCCAGCGCCTTCAGCACTTCGATGAAATCCTTTGTCCGGGGTTGGTCAAAACTAAAGTCTTCCAGAACCACAATGGCGTTCTCGCTGGACTTCATGCTCAGGGCGGATCTCCGCGCCAATCGCTTGACATTTTTATTCAGTTTCTGGGTGTAATCTTTAGGTCTTGGCCCAAATATTCTACCCCCACCTTTAAAAATAGGCGATTTAATACTCCCTGCCCGAGCGGTTCCGGTTCCTTTTTGCTTTTTAATCTTCCGGGTGCTCCCAACAATTTCGGCCCGCTCCTTGGCTTTGTGCGTTCCCTGGCGCTGATGTGCCAGATATTGCTTTACGTCCAGGTAAATAGCGTGCTCGTTTGGCTCTATTTTGAAAACATCGTCCGAAAGCTCAGCTTTACGACCGGTGTCCTTTCCCTTGATATCTCTAACTGCTACCTTCATTACTTCTCAATTGTTATGAATGCATTTTTATGACCTGGAATACATCCTTTAACGACCAGCAGGTTCTTTTCCGGAACTACCTTAAGTACCCGCAGGTTCTGAACAGTCACGCGCTCTGAACCCATCTGGCCCGCCATTTTCATCCCTTTAAAGACTCTTGCAGGATACGATGCCGCTCCAATGGAACCCGGAGCCCTCAGCCTGTTGTGCTGGCCATGCGTAGCCTGACCGACACCGGCAAAGCCATGACGCCTAACAACACCCTGGAAACCTTTTCCTTTTGAGGTGCCGACCACATCGACAAATTCACCTTCTTTAAAAAGATCGACCCCTATGGTGTCTCCCAATTTGTACTCGCCTGCAAAATCTCTGAATTCAACGACTTTTTTCTTGGGAGAAGCGCCTGCCTTTTTAAAATGACCGCTTTCGGCCTTGTTAGCACGCTTTTCTGCCTTGTCATCGAAACCGAGTTGCAGGGCACTATACCCGTCTACCTCTTCGGTTCTGACTTGGGTAACTACACATGGTCCGGCCTCGATAACGGTACAGGGAATATTCTTCCCGTTCTCGTCAAAGATGCTGGTCATGCCTACTTTTTTTCCAATTAACCCAGACATACTATTTATATTAACATTTAAAGTTTCTGAAGTTTCCCTTCCCCCAGGTTCTGAAAACACTTTGGGTTTTCCTTTTACTGCGGGTCCGGGTCCCTCCGGTATTGATTTACACTTTCACTATTTCCAGATAAAAAAACAGGGCCAAAAACAATTCGACCCCGAATTTATTTTTGTTTCCGTTTTTCCTTCGCCATTGGGCGGCTCCGGACATGTTCAGAAGGCCTTCGGACCCTCTGTCTCTTTAAGGTCAGACCTTGATCTCAACCTCAACTCCGCTCGGAAGCTCCAGCTTCATAAGGGCGTCGATAGTTTTTGATGAAGAACTGTATATATCCAGCAGGCGCTTGTAAGAGCTCAGTTCAAACTGCTCCCTCGATTTCTTATTCACGTGGGGAGAACGCAATACTGTAAAAATCTTTTTATGCGTTGGCAGCGGAATCGGTCCTGTGACCACCGCTCCGGTTGTCTTAACCGTTTTCACAATCTTCTCAGCAGATTTGTCCACCAGATTGTGGTCGTACGATTTGAGCTTTATTCTTATTTTCTGACTCATCCTAGCGAAAATTAAGCGGTTACACCTTTAGTGGCTTTAATTACTTCTTCTGCGATATTCGATGGGGTTTCTGCATAGTGCGAAAACTCCATTGTGGAAGTCGCCCGTCCGGAAGACAGCGTACGCAGCGAAGTCACATAACCAAACATTTCCGACAGTGGCACATCTCCTTTGATCACCTTAGACCCCGCACGATCAGACATACTGTTGACCTGCCCGCGACGCCTGTTGAGATCCCCCACGATATCCCCCATATTCTCTTCCGGAGTCAATACCTCCAGTTTCATAATTGGCTCGAGCAATACAGGGCGACAGGTTTTAGCCGCCTCTTTGTAGGCGATACGAGCTGCCAGTTCAAAGGAAAGGGAATCTGAATCCACCGGGTGGAAAGACCCGTCCGTAAGGGTAACCTTTAGGCTATCCATCTCAAAGCCAGCCAAAGGACCATTCTTCATGGCCTGTTTGAAACCTTTTTCCACAGAAGGAATGTATTCTTTAGGAATGTTTCCACCCTTTATTTTATTTTCAAATACCAGTCCGGTGGTTTCTTCATCCTCCTCACCCAAAGGTCCCATAGTAAAGACGATATCCGCAAATTTTCCACGTCCACCCGTCTGCTTTTTGTAGACTTCACGGTGGTTACTGGTAGCCGTAATAGCTTCCTTGTACTCCACCTGGGGTTGTCCCTGGTTGACCTCAACCTTAAACTCCCTCCTCAGGCGATCGACAATAATATCCAGGTGCAACTCACCCATTCCCGAGATAATTGTCTGTCCACTGGCTTCATCCGTCTTGACCTGGAAGGTAGGATCCTCTTCAGCGAGCTTTGACAGAGCCATCCCGAGTTTATCTACATCGGCCTTGGTTTTGGGCTCAACTGCAATACCAATTACCGGATCTGGGAAGTTCATACTCTCCAGAACGATTGGATGCTTTTCGTCACAGAGGGTGTCCCCTGTTTTGATGTCCTTAAACCCAACTGCAGCTCCGATATCTCCGGCAGAAATCGAATCAATCGCATTCTGTTTGTTGGAGTGCATCTGATATATCCGTGAAATACGCTCTTTGTTCCCGGAACGGGTATTCAAGACGTAAGATCCCGCATCCAGTTTCCCGGAATAACAGCGGAAAAAGGCCAGCCGACCCACAAAAGGATCGGTCGCAATTTTAAAGGCCAGGGCCGAAAAAGGCGCTTTAGGGTCCGGTTTCCGCAATTCGACTTCTTCTGTATCCGGGTTTATGCCCTGAATGGCTTCTTTATCCAGAGGTGAAGGAAGGTAGCGACAAACACAATCCAGCAGAAACTGAACCCCTTTATTTTTAAAAGCCGACCCGCAAACCATGGGTATGATACTCATATCCATAACGGCTTCCCGCAGCGCAGCGTGTACTTCATCTTCCGTGATGGAATCTTCATCCTCGAAGAATTTTTCCATCAGTGTGTCGTCGTATTCGGCAACAGCCTCGATGAGCTCTGCCCTGTACTTTCGCACCTCGTCTTTCATTTCAGCCGGAATATCGATCTCCTCGAAGGTAGACCCCATATCCTCCTCACTCCAAATGATCGCGCGGTTCTTGACCAGGTTCACAATCCCCCTGAAATCAGCCTCGTCCCCGATCGGCAATACTATCGGGACAGCATTGGATTTCAGCATGTCGCGCACCTGCTGGCACACGGCAAGGAAATTAGAACCCTGGCGATCCATCTTATTTACGAATCCCATTCTGGGGACCTTGTAATTATCTGCAAGCCTCCAGTTGGTCTCGGATTGAGGCTCCACCCCATCTACCGCACTAAAAAGGAAGACCAGTCCGTCCAAAACACGAAGGGAACGGTTTACCTCGACGGTGAAATCCACGTGACCGGGGGTGTCAATAATATTAAAGTGATAGGGCTTGGTGTCCTCGGTAGGCTGGCCGTTTTCCAAAGGAAACTGCCAGGTACACGTAGTGGCTGCAGAAGTGATGGTGATTCCACGCTCCTGCTCCTGTTCCATCCAATCCATCGTAGCCGCCCCATCGTGTACTTCTCCGATTTTGTGGCTCACCCCGGTGTAATAAAGAACACGTTCGGTGGTGGTGGTTTTCCCGGCATCGATATGCGCCGCGATTCCAATATTCCTTGTATATGTTAAATCTCTTGCCATTTCTACTAAAATCTGAAGTGAGAGAATGCTTTGTTCGCCTCAGCCATCTTGTGCGTATCCACGCGCTTCTTGACGGCGGCACCCTCCTCTTTGGAAGCTGCGAGCACCTCGGCGGCAAGTTTTTGAGCCATAGACTTCTCGTTCCGCTTTCTCGCGAAACTGATCAGCCACTTCATGGCAGTGGAAATCTTGCGGTCGGGACGAATTTGCATCGGGATCTGGAACGTGGCTCCCCCGACTCGGCGACTCCGTACTTCCACGTGTGGCATTACATTCGAGAGGGCTTCTTTCCACAATTCAAGGGCCGATTTTTCCTCGTCCGTTTTCTTTTCCTCGACAATGTCCATGGCATCGTAGAAAATCTTAAATGCTACGGATTTTTTGCCGTCCCACATCATCATGTTTACAAAACGAGTCACCAATTGATCGCTGTATCTCGGATCTGGTAACAGAGGGCGCGCTTTTGCCTGTCTTTTTCTCATTGCTACTGCTTAACTAGTGATTCCTATTTCTTAGGGCGTTTTGCACCGTACTTAGACCTGCGTTGCGTTCTCCCGGCTACCCCAGCGGTATCCAGTGCTCCGCGCACGACATGGTATCTAACTCCCGGCAAATCCTTTACCCTTCCGCCCCTAACCAATACTATCGAGTGCTCCTGGAGGTTGTGTCCTTCGCCAGGGATGTAGGCGTTAACCTCTTTCCCATTGGTCAGTCTTACCCGGGCCACTTTCCGCATTGCGGAATTTGGCTTTTTAGGTGTTGTGGTATACACCCGGGTGCAGACGCCTCTGCGTTGTGGACACGAATCCAAAGCAGCCGATTTACTCTTCTTGGTAATTGTGGCCCTTCCTTTTCGTACTAATTGTGAAATTGTTGGCATAAACTCTAAAAATATAATCCAGCCCTGTTTAAGGGTCGGCAAATGTAGCAATTATTCCCTATAATTCAAACCCCGGGAAATTAAATTTATCCGAAAATCATTAGCCCGTAAGTTTGGGGTCTCCATTGGGCGTTGTGAGGCTCAATGCAATCAGTGGAATTACAGAATATAAACCGGGGGTTACACGGTTCCCTTTCTGCGCATGTACGGCTGGAATATTTTTAGTTTATACCTTATTATATATATATCCATTCTGTAAATCCTTTTAACGTCTCATCCGAGCACAATTCGGGGTTTTCTCATCCATTCACCCCCTTTAGTATTTAGAACGAGTATTTTCTACCCAAAAGAATGCGCATTTATCAACACTGTTCCCGGGAAATTTTAAGGCAGCAGTAAGTCCCTCCTTTGGCCTGAAAAACAAAACGAACTACCCAGGCCCGGAATACAGGTATTCCATTGAGCACCACCCCACCCGGCCCTTCAAAAAACAACAGAATATTAGGATGTCGCAATATTAGGAGCCCTGGATTATGGAATTCTCAAATATGAAATCCTTGAAGCAAAGAACCTCAATTAACACAAGCATGCTTAAAGTTTTATTAAAATAAGTTTGGATTATTAACATGAAATTAAGATTTTCGCAATTAGCTAATTCAAATAATTAAACAATGAGAACAAAATTGAATGGAATCTTGACGCTGTTGCTAGCGTTTATTGTGCAGATTTCGTTTGCACAAGACAAAACGATTTCAGGTACGGTCACCGATCAGGATGGCCTTCCGTTACCTGGGGTCAACATTGTTGTAGAGGGCACCACAACGGGTACCCAATCCGACTTCGATGGGAACTATCAGATTTCGGCCAGCGCCGGTCAGGTACTTCTCTTTTCCTACATCGGCCAGAAGGACGAGCGCAGGACAGTCGGTGCAGGTAGCGTTATCAATGTCCAAATGCTGGAAGATGCGCAGGCACTCGAAGAGGTTGTGGTAACTGCACAGGGTATCAAGAGGGAAAAGAAAGCTCTCGGATACGCTGTAACTTCAGTTGGAGCTGAGCAGTTAGAATCCCGCCCAGAAGGAGACGTTGCCCGTGTCCTTTCCGGTAAGGCCGCAGGGGTGCAGATTACTGCAGCCGGTGGTATGTCCGGATCTGGAACCAACGTTACCGTAAGGGGTCTGAGTTCCTTCAGTGGATCAAACCAGGCACTCTTTATCGTGGATGGGGTTCCATTCAGTAACGACACGAACCAATCGGGAGACTTTATCGATGGAAACACCGGATCCTCGCGTTTTCTGGATCTTGATCCAAACAACATCGAGAACATTGAAGTCCTTAAAGGTCTTGCCGCTGCGACGCTTTACGGTACACAAGGTAAAAACGGGGTAATCCTCGTAACGACCAAAGCCGGAGCCGCTACTACAGGGCCCAAGAAAACTGAGATTACGATTTCTCAGACTTTCTACACCCTTCAGCACGGTTCTATTCCGGATTACCAACAGGAATACGGTAACGGTTTTGACCAATCCTTCGGATGGTTCTTTTCCAACTGGGGACCAAGTTTTGATCGCGATGGTGTAGCCGGATGGGGTAACCAATCTGCAATTGATGACCAGGGAACTTTGGAGCATCCGTATTCCACAACATCCGTTCAAAAGACACGGGATGCCTTTCCTGAGCTTCAGGGAGCGCGATACGACTGGAAACCTTACAATTCAGTTGAGGAATTCTTCAGACCTGGATCTGGTACCAATACAAACGTTAACATTTCGGGCGGAACCCAGGATGGGAATACCACCTTTAACGTGAACGTTGGATACCTCGATGAAAATAACTTTACCCCGGGGAACACCCTGAACAGGTTTAACCTCTCCGTAGGTGGGCGTTCGCAATTGAGTAACAAGTTTACAGTTCAGGCGACCGCAAACTATTCCCGGACAGATTACACTTCCCCTCCCGTAGCCTCCTCAAGGGGTAACGGAACGGATGGTCTCTCTGTATATGGTAACGTAATGTTCACACCGTTATCTGTTGACCTGATGGGTCTGCCTTTTGAAAATCCTATCGATGGTTCTAGTGTCTACTACCGGAATGGTAATGACATTATCAACCCGCGTTGGACAGCTCAAAACGTAACCAACACTCAGCTCACCAACCGTGTGAACTGGACAGCCTCCCTTAACTATGCAATCAACGACAATCTCTCCCTAACCTGGAGAAGTGGACTTGATTTCTACAATGAGCGGAACGTCAACAGTTCCAACAAAGGTGGTGTTGAATTTACTCAGGCGATTTTTGGATTCCTGGATACTTTTGACAACAACAACACTATTTGGGACCACTTCTTTGCCCTAAACGGTAATTATGACCTTTCCGAGAAACTCGGGATGACATTTACAGTGGGTGCTACATCGCGTCAGGATAATTTTGACCGACAAGGTGCTGCAAGTACAGGTCAGATCGTTTTCGGTGTGAAAAGACACTTTAACTACGAAAACCAAACGCCAATTCAGTTCTCACAGAGGAGGAATATCGTAGGTATCCTGGGTCAGGCGACTTTGGATTACGACAACTTCTTATTTCTGAACGTCTCGGCCCGTACAGACTGGGTATCTAACCTGACTACCGAGAACAACAGTAAGACGTATCCAGGGGTAAGTGTTTCTTTCCTTCCTACTGCCGCCTTCGATGGCCTTAGCAGTGAGAACGGACTGAATTACCTGAAGCTTCGAGCCAGTTACGGAACATCGGCCACATTCCCAACGGGATATCCGACGATTAACGTAATCGAGCAAAACACGCTTCGTTTTACAGACCCTTTCGATGGAGCATCACTGACGACGAACCAGGTAGATAACTTCCGTGCAAATCCGGATCTTAAGCCTGAGCTTCTCGAAGAATTTGAAGTGGGTATTGAGACGCGCTTCTGGCAGAATCGAGTGAGCCTGGACGCGACGTATTTCAGCAGGGTAACCAATGACCTTATCGTCACTGAGCCACTTTCTCCTTCTACAGGTTTTAGCTTTACCCAGAATAACATTGGGGAAATCAAAAACGAAGGATTCGAAGCCGACCTGGGTATTGACATCTTCCGCGGAGAGAATTTTAGCTGGAATTCCAGAGTAAACTTCTTTACCAACGATGAAACAGTAACCCAGCAAGATCAGGATTTCATTGCTTACGCCGGTAGTTTGGCTGAAGGTGGTGGACTCTTCCGCGGATCGAATGCTGCGATTGAAGGGGAATCCCTTGGTACCATAGTAGGTACAGCTATTGGGAGAGATGAGAATGGAAACTTCCTGGTAAACGATGCAGGTAACTATGTGATTGTTGAGCAGGATGCGGACGGCAATGTGCCGATTGTAGGTGATGCTGTTCCGGATTACACCATGAACTTTATCAACACCCTGCGTTTTAAAAACTGGAGTTTAGGCTTCCAGATCAACCACGTCAAAGGGGGTGACATCCTTTCCAGTACTGTAGCTGCCCTTTTAGGTAGGGGTCTTATCGTAGAGACTGCAGATCGTCTGAATACATATGTTCTTCCAGGGGTTAACCAAACTACCGGAGAACCAAACAACAGACAGATCAACAACTCCACGTATTTCTTCAGCAACCTGTTATTCGGACCTACAGAAACTCGTATATACGATGCTTCTGTGATTCGTCTTCAAGAGCTTTCTTTTGGATATACCTTCCCATCGAAATTCCTCGACAAGACACCGTTTGGTCAGCTGACTGTTACCTTCCAAGGTTTCAACCTCTGGTTTGATGCCTACAACACCCCTGACGGAGCTAACTTTGACCCCAACGTACAAGGGGTTGGAATTGGAAACGGGCGAGGCTTTGACTTCCTTAACGGTCCAAGTGCACGCAGATATGGAATTAGTCTTAGAGCGTCCTTCTAATAAAAATTGTTAATGATATAGCTATTATGAAAAATTTGATTAAATATATTTCGATAGTCTTTATTGCAGGAGCGTTGCTTAATTCCTGTGAGACGACAGATCTGGACTTAAGAGTGAGTCCGAACGACCTGGCCTCTGACCAGGCGGATCCTAACCTCCTGCTGACTTCAGTTCAGTTGGCATACGGTACCAACCAGCAGGTTCTCAGTGATTTTTCTGCGGAACTGACCCGGATTGATTATATGTTCGGAAGGGATTACTTCAACAACTATCCCGGTTCTGACTTGAATGGTACCTGGGGAAGGACCTACAGTAGTAATGGTAATGGTGTTGGAGACCCGGTTTCGATCGGTATCCTGACCAACCTACAGAACCTAGAGGCCCTCAATGAGG
>Ga0272441_10002329_pt1 | contig 38570 bp, 20 predicted proteins | sample SSMProp6N_FD_193582 | JGI IMG/M metagenome (GOLD analysis project Ga0272441, IMG submission 193582) | Marine sediment archaeal communities from Little Sippewissett salt marsh, Falmouth, MA, United States - SSM-Prop-6N | ecosystem: Environmental > Aquatic > Marine > Wetlands > Sediment ... | reverse complement strand
AACAAGGAGTACCGCGAGTCGCGGAGCGTCTTCCAGCAGATCCTCCGCCTGCCGAACTCCATGGTGAAGGCCGAGGCGCAGTTCCGCATCGCCGAGGCCGTCGAGGCCGACGCCCTGGAGAAAGCGGCCGCCGCCGCGGCCCGTAGCGGCGAGACCGTCAAGCCCAACGCCGGGCTGACCGAGCAAGCCATTCGGGCCTACAAGACCTGCGCCGAGAAGCACCCGGTGAGCCAGTACGCCGGCGAGTCGCTCGGCAAGCTGGTGGAGTACTACCTCGAGAGCCGCGACTACGCCCGGGCGGACGACCAGCTCGAGCAGATCTTCGAGGACTACCCCGACGCGAACTTCCTCGACGTGATGCTGCTGCGGTGGGTCTATGTCGCCTACCGCATGGGCAACTTCCAGAAGGCCCACGACAAGTGCTCGCAGCTCATCTTCGAGTACCCCGCCAGCCCGCACGCCGCGAAGGCCAAGCAACTCCTGCCCACGATCAAGGGCGAGTTGGAGAAGCCCGAGCCCAAGGCGACGGTCACGACGGACTGAACGCCAGATTGAAACGCCAGATTGAACTGACCGCAGAGGCTCAGAGAACGCAGAGCAAGAGAATGAACCAAGAGCCGAAATGATGGAAAGTGAACACCCAATGAGGAAGGACGGAGGCGCCCGAAACCGGGTGACAGCCTCCTCACTTCATCATTCAGGATTCGTCATTCACCATTCCTGCATTCTGCTCTCTGCGCCTCGGCGTCTCTGCGGTGAATCCTCCGGATACAGACGAAGGAACGCACGATGAATAGAACGATTGCGACGCTCTGCACCGTCCTGGTCCTTTGCGGGACGCTGGCCGCGGCCAAGAAGCCCAAGGACCCCAAGCTCGCCCGGCTGGACGCCCTGCTCCAGAAAGTGCAGACCGACCCCGCCGGCACGAAGGAGGCCGAGGTCAAGGAACTGCTTGCCCTCGCCCAGACGCTGGGTCGGCCGTACTCGGCCTCGCTGAGCATTCGCGGGTACCTGTCGCACCACTTCAAGCCCTCGCCGGAGCTGCTGCTGGCGACGGCGGACGCGGCCTACAACGCGGGCGACTACACGTTCGCGGTCGCGCGGTACAAGGCGTACCTCGCGGCGGCCGAGCCCTCCAAGCAGGCCGGGCGCGCCGCGGGAACGCTTTATGGGCTGCTCGTGGACTTCCTCGCCGCCGAGGAGGACGCCTACCAGTTCATGCGGCAGCACGGGCACAAATTCCGCAAGGAGCCGCCCGCGCGGCGGTTCGACTCGTGGTTCCTGACCCGCGCCCGCACGAAGAGCGACTATCCCGCCGTCGCGCGGACGCTCTCGCTGGCGATGGCCGACAAGCTGCCTCTGCCGCAGGAGAAGGCCTACTACTGGGAGTCCCTCGACTGGCTGATGGACCGCATCAGCCGCGCCACGCCCGAGCAGTTCGCCGCCCTGCCCTTCTGCAGGAAGGTCGTTCCCCTGATTCGCGGCGACAAGCGACGAAGGCTCCGCAGCGCCCTGCTCGTGGCAAACCTCGGCTTCAAGGCCGGGGCGGCCGGGAAGGACGACGAGGCCCTCGATCGCGACTTCGAGCTGGTCGCCAGGGCCGCGATGGACTACGTTTCCGCCCTCCCCACCGCCGAGACGCTCCAGGAGACCCTGCGCGCCATGGCCGGCGGGATCGACCGCTTCGACCACAACGCATGGCAAGGCCAGGTCGATCAGAAGCGGGAGTTCTTCGCGGCTGCGTTCGAGAAGCTGCCCGACGCCGAGAAGACTGCGATGCTCTCCTGGGACGATCGGCACAACCGGGTGGCCATGCTTGCCACGCCCCAGCAGTGGGCGCAGATCGGCGCGAAGAACGCCAAGCTCTTCTCCGGGAACCCGGCCGCCCGGAACGTCCCCCTGCCGCTGGAGGGAGAGAAACGCGCCGACTACGCTAAGCTCGCCGTCTTCTGCAAGGGCATTCCGTCCGAGGACGCCGCGGTGATCTGCGCCCTGGCCGCCAGCGACGACCTCAAGCAGGTCATCGACCACCTGATGCGGAACGACTCCTGGCACCTTCGGCTCGACCGCTACCACACGGTCCTCGGCCAGAAGCTCTTCCCCGCCTATCGGCGGATTCACGAGACCAAGGAGAAACCCCTTCCCCAGCGCGTCATCGACGAGGCCCTGCTGCACTTCGGCACGAGGTATCTCGCGCAGTCCCCCATCGCCGTGTACTGCCCCGATGCCGTGCGCGACTACGTTTCGGCCGTGTGGCGGTCCTCCGGCGAGGACCGCTACGATAAGGGACAAGTCGCCAAGCACCTCAAGGCGGTGGCCTGGGCACCGTTCGAGACCGGCAGCCGCAAACGCCAGGAAGTGGTCTACAGTTGGCTCAACAGCGAGGCCCGGCGCTGGGCGGACGACCTCCGCGCGGACGCCCGCCGCAAGCCCAAGGAACGCAAGGCGGACCCCGCGTACCTCAAGCAGATCGCCCCCGTGCAGGAAGCGATTCGGGCCGCCCGCACCGCCGACGCGTCCAAGGCACCCAATGCGTTGTGCAAGGCCGTCGCGGAGATGGTCCTTGCCGCCCGTCAGCGCGACGAGGCCAAGCGGACCGCCGCCGAACGCCGCGCCTACGCCCTCGTCAAGAGCTACGACACGGCCCACACCCCGTACGGACGGTACGTCTTCGCCCGGATCATCCCCAGCCGAGGGCGACAGTTCGCCAACCTTGACCTCCAGTTGGAGATGCTCACGGACCAGCTCGAACGCTTCCGCCCCGATCAGGCCGACGAGCCCGTGGAACTGCTGATGACGGCCATCTTCTCCGACCGCGGAGACTGGTCCCTGGGCGGCTCGTCCAGCCGCTACAAGAGCCAATGCCTGCGGATCAACGCGGTGCTTGCCAAGACCGTCGCCCGGCTGGCCGACCGCGGGCAGTTCAGCGCTACGCTGTTCGACTGGTTTCGGCGAAGCCGATACGGCCGAAGCTGGTCGGCCACAACGGCCGGGCAGGACGTGATGACCAAGGTCATCGACAGGCGCCTCTTCCACAAGTCCGGTTACCGGGTCGACAGCGGCAGTCTCGGCGCAACGACGAGCTACATGCGCCTGATCCGTGACGAGTTCCCTTCGCTCAACGCCAAGTACCCCGTCGAGACGTGGTTCGACGACATGTTCGTCGAGGAGGCGACCGCCAAGGGCTTCCTCGACTGGTCCTACTGGGACCTCGGCCGCGACGAGAAGAAGAAGGTCGTCAACGCCGCGGCGAAGTTGCTGGCTCGCGACCCCCTGCCGATCGGCCCCGACGACGCCGAGGGTGTCTACTCCGTTCGGACCCTCAACCGCTGGATGAACGTTGCCCTGAAGGCCGACGAGGCCGCCCGCAAGAAGCTCACCGCCGCCGCCGATGCCGCCTACGGCAAGAGCCGCTTCGACGCCTACGCCATGGGATACGGTTTCTTCTCCATGGAGGCCGCCGCCGACCCGAAGAACCGCCAGGCGTTCTTCCGCAAACTGGACACGTACGTGAAGCGTTCCGCGGCCGCGCCGGCGCGGCTCAGCGTGCCCGCCCTGCCGCTGCTGGAGAAGATCGACGCCAAGGACCTCACGGACGCCGAGTTGGGCATCCTGATCCGCGTGTTCGCCGACGCACCCTCGCCGTATTGGCCCAAGGGCTGGCAGTTCGATAAGGCCGTCGGGCACGTCCACGCTGCCCTGACGGCCCGGGGTCGCCACGCCGAGCTGTTCCCGCTGGTCGGGCACTTCTGGAAGGCCGCGCGAGACCTGGGCGACTACCATTTCTGGAAGGACCTGACGGCCCGGGCGGACGACCTCCGCAAGGCCGGCGAGCGGGACCTGGCCCTGGCGTACAGCACCGTGGGCCTGACGCTGGTGGGCGACCGCCTGTCGAGCGATTTTCGCAGCGCCCTGGGCAGCGTCCGCACGTGGGCGCTGACCCAGATGGGCGGGATCATCCCGGTGGCCAAGGGCCACCCGCTCCGCGCGCTGTACGAGGCCCAGCTCGCTTACCTGACGGGCAAGGAGCAGACGGCCTGGGAGACGTACCTGGCCAACCGAGCCCGCCTGGCCAAGAGCTATCGCGAGTTCGACCCGCAGTTCTGCATCTGGGCGATTCGCAAGGAGAACGAGTTCCGCAACTTCGACCAGGCCGAGGCCCTCGCTCGCGAGATGATCACCTGGTTCGACGAGGTCTCCGAGCGGTTCGACGCGGAGGTGCGGGCGCGGCTGCAACTGACCTACGCCGACATCGCCCTCGCGCGGGACGACCGCCCGCGGGCCCGCGCCCTCTACGAGCGGATCGCCGCCAACAGCAATTTCGCCGGCACGCGTGCCCAACTCGACGCGGAGCTGAAGATCGCCGACGTCGACGCCAAGGACGGCAACTTCGACCGCGCCATCGAGCGTCTCGAAGACCTCTCCCGCCGGCAGGACCGCTACCTTCAGACCGAAGCCGCCTTCCACATAGCCCTCGTCCGCTACGCCCAGGAGGACTACGCCGAGGCCAAGGACCACCTCGAGGCGGTCTTCACGCTCAGCCCCGACCACGCCGAGGGCCGCATCCTCGAAGGCCGCGTCAACCTCAAGCTCAAGAAGCTCGAGCAGCCCACGGACATCGACCTGGGCGAGAAGATCGGCAAGAAGTTCATCGTGCCCGGCCGGCCCGTGCGGGTGACGCTCATGGACCGTAACCTGTCGATCGTCCGCAAGGCCACGGAGATCGAGATCCGCGTCTGGACCGACAGCGGCGACGAGGAGTTCTTCGCGCTGACGCCGTTCGGCGACTCGAAGGTGAAGTTCAAGGGGCAGATCGACACGGCCCTGGGGGCGGTCAAGAAGCACGACCACACGATCCAGGTGATCGGCAAGGACCAGGTGCACTACGCGTTCAGCGATCGGTTCGCCAAGGCCCAGAAGATCGAGAGCAACGAGCCGTTCACGCTCCAGGTCGCCACCGACGCCGAGCTGTACGCCTCCAGCGGGCGGATCCTCACCCGCCAGGAGCGCGAGGCCCGGGCCCTGGAGGAGATGATCCGCAAGCGCATGGGCACGGACGTCGACGACGGCACGGCCGTGCCCCTCAGCACCGTCCGCGCCGAGGACCAGATCAAGCCAGGCAACAAGGTCAACCTCCGCGTGATCGACCCCGACCGGGGCCAGACGCGGCAGAAGGACACCCTCACCGTCCGCCTGGCGACGACCAGCGGCGACAGCATCGACCGCTTCACGCTGACCGAGACGGACCCGCACAGCGGCGTCTTCGAGGGCGCCGTGCCCACCGAGCCCGCCCAGGCCACCGCCGTCGCCTCCGACAGCCAGGAAGGCGCCGAGGCCAACTTCGCCATCTCGTCCAAGAACTACCCCGCCTGGGTCGGCCTGCCCAAGCCGACGCGCTCCCGCCCCAAGACCTTCAGCGTGGACCTCAACGACAACGTCCCGCTCGGCACGATGAACGTCCGGGCCGCCGAGGAAGGCCGGAAACTCAAGAGCTTCCTCGTCCAGACGTCCTTCAACGGCCGGGACTTCACCACCGTGGGGGCTTGGCCCAAGCCGTTCGTACCGTGGGACGGCAAGCCCACGGTCGAGTTCGCCCGCTACGTCAGCGAGGACAGCAGCCGCCGCGGGCAGCTCGCCGGCCCCAGGACCATCCAGGAGTTCCAGGAGTACCTCGAGCAGGGCTGCCTCCGTGAGGGCCAGAAAAAGGTCGCGAGACCGCTTCGGACCCTCGCGGCCCAGTGGGACTGGAAGCTCGGCGATGCCGGCCGGGAAATCGGCCTGGACAACAACAAGAGCTCCGACAAGTACTACGTCGCGCACCTGCAGGCGGCCTTTCACCAGCCGCGGCGGCAGATCCGGTCGTTCATTCTCCGGCCAAACGTCGCCGAGAACGCCAAGAAGGCCGACGCGACCTACCTGATCGCCATCGACGGGGACGTGACGTCCGAGTACCAGGCCGTCACGAAGGACGAGCCGTTCAGCGTGGGGATCAAGCGGGCGTTGGCCAAGGGCGTGCACCGGATCGACGTGTACGTCTTCGCCCACCAGCGCGCGAATTCGCAGTTCGAGGTGCTCTGCGACACGGACAAGCCGCCCTACGTCATCCCCTGCCCCGCGGACATGATCGACCCCGCCAAACAGCCCGAGATCGCCAAGGGCCTCCAGCGGCCCGTCGCGGAGATCAAGGCCGACGCGGACGCCACCGCGTTCGACGTGGCCTTCCCCACGGGCGCCAGGGCCCGGGTCATTCGCCTGCTGCTGACGGACTTCGAGTCCGACGCGCCGGCGATCAACAAGATCCGCCTTTCCGACGCGGCCGGCAAACAGGTCCTGCCCACCCAGCACGACTTCATGGCCCTGCGGAAGAACCAGGTGCTGGAGATCGTCCCCGGCGATCGCCTGACGGTGACCTACGAGGACCCGAAGGTCTTGACGCAGGGCAAGGAGCTGCACGAAGCGTTCCTGACGGCCACGTACACGAACGCCACGGTCAGCGCGTGCTTTGTGGAGTTCACGATGCGCAATGACGGCGAGCGGGACGCGCGGTACATCCCGATGCGCCGCTTCAACGCGGGCGATAAGATCAACGTATTCATCCAGGACCCCGACGGGGACGTGTCTGACAAGCTCGACACGCTGAAGTTCACCGCCCGCACGACGGACGGCAAGCCCGTCGATCTGACCGCCCTGGAGACCGAGGAGCACTCCGGCGTGTTCCTCGGCGTGCTGTTCCCCATCCGCGGCAAGCCCGAGCGCAAGAGCGAGCTGACGGTCCGGGAGGGCGACGACATCGTCCTGAACTACACCGACCGGGAGAACACCGATCCGGGCATCCCCTGGGACCGCACGTTTGCCGTCGAGCAGGTGTGGTTCGAGCAGCCGCAGGTCCGCGTGTACGAGGTCTCCTCCCTGACGCTGGACGAGGCGGACAAGCTCGCCGGCCGGAAGAGCCCCTCCGCGGGGCGGAAGGCCGCTCCCAAGCGTCCCGGCCGCAGCGTCGCACCGACCACGGCCCAGGAGACCGTCCCCGCCCGGCGGACGCTGCTGGCGGTCCGGCCGGAGCAGCCCGTCCAGCCCAAGCCCGCCGGCGTGGTGATCGGCGGGCCGCTGCTGGTCGAGGTGCTCTTCCCCTACATCACCAAGTCCGCAGAGAGCCAGTGCACCCTCTATGCCCAGACCTCCAGCGGGCGCAAGAAGCTCGGCAAGCCGATCGGCGCCGGCGGGTTCGACCCGAACGCCCCGGGCACGATCCTGCTGACCCGCACGCCCGGAGACGCCGCGGCCCCGCCGGCCGCGCCCGGCTACCGCGAGGTCATCGTCCGCACCAATCCCTACGCCCTGCCCCCCCTGGACGATGGGCGGTTCACCTTCTCCGTGCCGCTGAAGCTCGGGGCCGTGCCCGACAAGACCCTCATCCACGCCGATCCGCAGGCCGGGGCCGACGACGAGGAGGCAGAAGAGGTCGCCCTGGCCGTCAACAGCGAGGACACGGTGTACCTCGGCCTGAAGTACACCGACGAGCAGGGCAAGAACCACTGGGCCGTCCGCGAGGCGACGCTCAGCGCGGACTTTTTCTTCGACACGATGGACCGGCGGTACCAGGAGGAGGTCGACGGGCTCTACGTTGGCGAGAACCTGTACTTCCGCGTGATCGACGCGACCCGCGACCGCGCCGACGAGAAGGACCTCATCCAACTCGAGATCGCGCGCAAGGACGGCAAGACCAAGAAGGTCGAGCTGGTCGAGACCTTCTCCCACTCCGGCGTCTTCAAGGGCCTGGTGAAGGTGGTCCACGCCGACGACAAGGCCGCCGGCGCCGAGCCCGGAACCGTGGCCGCCGTCTACGGCGACAGCCTCACGGCGAGGTACGTCCAGCCGAAGACGAAGCAGTCGGCCGAGGCCGCCCTCGCGGTCTACAAGGGCGCCGACGGCAAGGTCGTGCCGTTCACCAAGCGGTTCAAGGACCCCGCCATCGCCGTCGAGACGCAGTTCATGGTTGCCGAGGCGTACTTCGAGCTGGCCAAACGGCACCGTCAGCTCGGCCAGGGCGACCTGGCCCGGGAGGAGATCGCCCAGGGGCGAAAGCTGCTGGAGGAGGCCATTCGGGACTACCCCAACACGACGGCCCGCGCCCAGGCGGAGTACCTGCTGGCCGATCTGTCGCTGGAGTTCGGCAACGACGCCAACGACGTGGACGTCAAGAAGAAGCACTACATGGACGCGATCGCCCGGTACAGCGACATCGTCGCGACGTATCCCGACAGCGAGTACGCCCCGAAGGCCCAGTTCCGCAAGGCCCTGTCGTACGAGAAGATGGAGATGCTCGACGAAGCCTGCGAGGAGTACGTCAAGCTCTCCTACCGCTACCCGGACAACCCACTGGTCGCCGAGACCATCGCGCGGCTGGGGCAATACTTCCTCGACAAGGGCCGGGGCATCCGCAAGGCGAGCGAGGAGATCGAGGACGCCGTCGAGCGCGAGAAGAAGCGCCTCGAGGCCGTCGAGATGTTCAAGACTGCCGGCGAGGTCTTCGCGCGGCTCAGCGTGCGGTTCCCCAACCACCGGCTGGCCGGAAAGACCATGCTGCTCAGCGCCCAGTGCTTCATGCAGGCCGAGGACTACGGCGGCGCCGTCAAGGGCTATACCCGCGTGATCAGGGCCCCGGACATGGACAAGGACCTCGTCGCCGAGGCCATGTACTGGTGCGGGCACTCGTACATGGAGATCAAGGACCTGGTCAAGGCGTACCAGTCGTTCAAGAAGCTCACGTGGGACTACCCGGCCACCAAGTGGGCCAAGTTCGCCCGGGGCCGCCTTGCCGACGAGGCGCTGCAGAACATCGAAGAGTAGCTGGCGAAGACATGACGGAGTCAGGGATCACGCACGGGGGCAGCTCGATACGCGTCGAGTTGCCCCCGGCTCGCACCGAGCCGCTCGACGCCGAGCGAACGCTCTGGCCCATCCTGCCCCGCCGAGAGCGGTTCCTCGCCCAGCAGGTGATCGGCGGCGAGCCCGTCTTCGCGGCCGTGCGGACAGGAACGAAAGTCGACGTCGGCAGCTGGCTGCTTCGCGGGCGGGTGTGGATCTTCGCACTGGCGGACAGCCTCGTGTACGTTGCCTGCGGCGGGTGCGGTTTGCGGGCCCACGCCCGGCAGATCCCATACAACCGGCTTCGAGAAAGCCAGTACAACCACGTGACCGGCCAGTTGGCCCTGGCGCCCGTCGAAGGCCTGCCCTTCCGCGGGCTGCAGGTCGATCCCATCGAGGGATACCAGGTCCTGGCGCAGATCTACCGTGAGGATTGACGACCATGCTGGAGTTGCTCGTACAGGGACGGTGGTTCATGATCCCGCTGCTCGTCTGCAGCGTGCTGGCCACCGCCGTGCTGATTGACCGGCTGCTGGCCTTCTGGGCCAACAGGCGGATCGACACCCGCAGCCTCCGCGCCAACGTGCTGACGCTGCTGGAGGGCGACCGCCTCGCCGACGCCGCCGCCCTGTGCGCCAACACGCCGGGGCCCGTCTCGGCCGTGCTGCTGCGGGGGCTTCAGTCCTACGCCAAGCACAAGGAGCTCGGCGCGACCTCGGAGTCGATCACGAACATCATGGAGAAGTCGATGGAGGACTTCTCCCTCCACGCCATGAGCGCCGTCGAGAAGCGTCTCGGCGTGCTCTCGACCATCGGCAACGCGGCCCCGCTGCTGGGCATGACGGGCACGGTGACGGGCATGATCGCCTCGTTCGCCGAGTTGCAGCACGGCACGGACTCCGCGGGCGTGGCGTTGGGCATATCGGAGGCCCTGATCACGACGGCCACCGGCTTGATCATCGCCCTCTACGCGGTGATCCCGTACCACATCTTCTCGGCCTGGTCGGACAAGATCGACCTGGAGATCGAGGAGGCCACCAGCGAGATGCTGGACTTCGTCGCCACGCGCGTGGAGGTCTCGCGGTAGGAACGCCCGATGGCCCGCAGAAGCCGAAGACAACGCGGCCGGCGTCGAGGCGAGCCGGAGGTCCCCACACAATCGTTCGCGGACATCGCGTTTCTGCTGATCATCTACTTCATTCTGGCCGCCAGCCTCAGCCAGGACGTCGGCTTCCAGACGGACATTCCCGCCGGCCAGAAGGCCACCGAGGCCACCGAGGACAAGACGGTCCTCCTGCGGGACAGCGACCTGTTCTACGGGGACCGGTCGGTGACGATCGCCGAGCTGCGCGAGCAACTGTCGGGGATGAGGCTGGCCGACCGCGACCCCAACAGCCGCGTCGTGCAGTTCGAGGCCAAGGGCCAGGTGCTCTGGCAGAGCTACTTCGAGGTGCTGGACGCCATCCAGCGCGCCGGCGGAATGCCGGGCATCCTCATGGAAGGGGGCGGGGACGGATGAGCGAACGCCGGGCGACCCGGTCCCGCCGCCGGCGGAGGCCCAGCATTCTCGTCCCCGTGGTCAGCATGGGCGACATCGCCTTCCTGCTGATCATCTTCTTCATCCTGTGCAGCAACTTCGCCAAGAAGGCCGGCAAGACCGTCGAGCCCCCCGTCTCGCCGCGGCTGGACCCCCTGCCCAAGCCGCGGCTTTACGTGGCCGTGGACGCCGAGGAGAAGCTGTACTTCCAGGGCAAGCCGATCGGCTCGGCGAAGGAGATCGAGGCCGAGTTGGGCCGCCTGATCGACCCCAACGACTCGCTGGAGGTGCGGACGGTCCTCTTCGAGTGCGACCGCGGCGTGCGGAAGGAGGTCTTCGAGCCCGTGCTCGAGTCCATCGCCAAGGCCGGCGGGATCATCGGCGCGGTAGGCAAGGAGGGGGGGAAGAAACGCCAGTGAAACCAGCGGAGCAGACCCATGCCGACTGACACGCAATCCGAGATCGAGCAGCTCTCGCCGGACAAGCTGCTGACGCGGTTCAACAAGTCCGGGATCGTCGTGTGCATCATCGCGGCGTTCGCCCTGCACGTGGTCGTCCTCGGCGGGACCTCCGTCGACTACATCCACGGGATCGTGGACCCGGTCTGGAAGGCCGAGCAGGACCGGCTGCTGGCCGAGGCCCGCCGCCAGGCCGAGGCCGAGAGGCAGGCGCGTCTGGACCCCGGCGGTGCGGCGAACCAGCCGGCCAGCCGCCCGACGACCCGCCCGGCCGCCGGGAAGCCGACCACCAAGCCCAAGCCCCCCGCCCATCGCGAGGTCCCCAAGAACCTGCGCGACCTGCCCGAGCCCCACGAGCTGCCCGTCGCGCCCGGAAGAGGGATCGGCATCGACGAGACCGAAGGACGGTAACCCCGAGCGGTAGATGGCACACCGGCGCAAGTCCAGCCTGATCCCGATCATCCTCTGCGTGCCGCTGGGCCTGCTGGCCGCGGCGGCGGAGAGGGCGGTCTACCTCGCCCTGCCCGTCAGCGCGGCCGAGCTGGAGTTCCTGCGCCTCTACCTGGCCCCGGAAGACCTGGCCAACGAGCTGCTGGCCGGCGGGCTCCTGACGCTGCACTCCGCCGGCCCCCAGGCCATGGCGCTGCTGTCCGGCACGCTGGGGGTCTGCGGGGGCCTGTGGGCATTGTCGAGCGTCGTCGGTCTGCTCTTCCGCCGACGGTGGGCCCTGGCGGCCGTCCGCACCGGGTACGCCGCCGTCCTCGTGGGCGCCCTGGTCGGCTGCGGCGTCGCCGCCGTGGCCGTCAACGAGGCCGCGAGCCAGTACGAGCAGTTCGACCCCGAGAACCAAGGCCTCGCCACCGAGACGTTCCTGCTGTTCTGGAGCTATGCCCGCTGGGCCCTGGCGGCCGCGGCGGGGGCCGTGTGGATGCTCATCTTGAGCTGCCGCGGCCGGGCCTTGGCGCTCTACTGCCCCCCGCCCTCCCCGTCGCGGGCGCCGGGCGACGAGCTGATCGAAAACCTCCGCACGGGCGGGCGCGATCCGCGCTACCGTCGCAGCCTGCTGACCAGCGGCTTCGCCCTGTGGTTCCTGATCGTCGCCCTGCCCTTCCTGCTGCTGTTCCGCGGCTGTGTCGAGCCGTACCGCGTGCCGTACGGCAGCGGGCAGGCCCGCGTGATGCGGGTGATGCGCGTGGTCCGCCGGCAGAAGAAGAAGCGCAAGCGGTTCATCCTGCGGCGCAACGCGGCGATCTACTGGGATATTCCCGACCTGCGGGAGTCGGACATCGAGCGCCAGGTGGACGAGGACACGCAGCTTACGCACGTCGCCGACCGCAACGCCGTCCACGGGCAGATGGGCGCCGGCGGGGGCAAGAAGGGCGGCTGGCCCGACGGCGTGCCGGGCGGGAGAATCCGCTTCATCCGCCTCGAGTATCGCGGGCGGGACTGGGACGACGGCATGGACGCCCACTCCCGCGCGGACATCAACTTCCTGACCTTCCTGCGGCAGGAGGTGCCCTTCCCCGTCGCACGCAAGGGCGAATCGCACGCGGTTCGCCTCTTGGCGCGATACCCCAAGGGCCTGGCCCCGCCGTTCGTCTACCTCACCGGCTCGGACAGCGTCTATGTCTCCCGAAGCGATCGGCGAATCCTCCGCGAGTACCTGCTGGAAGGCGGAATGCTCTTCGCCGACGCGGGCAGTTGGCGATGGGACCGCAGCTTTCGCGGGTTGATGAAGAGCGTCTTCCCGGACAAGCGGCTGATCGATATCGCCGACGACGACGAGATCTACCAGATGCCCTATGTCTTCGCCAACGGGGCCCCGCCGCTATGGCACCACGGGGGATTCCGCGCGATGGGCATCAAGCACAAGGGGCGGTGGGTCGTCTTCTACCACCCCGGCGACATCAACGACGCCTGGAAGACCGGGCACTCCGGCATGGACGGAGAGATCGCCGACAAGGCCTTCCAGATGGGCATCAACGTCATGTACTACGCCATCACCAAATACCTCGAGCTGACGCGGAAGTACCGCAAGCGATGAGACGCCCCGGCGTGCGAATACTGATCGCCGTCATCGCGGCGGGGATGCTGACCGCGGCGTTGGCCTGGAGCCAATCGGCCCGGCCGGCAGCCGAGCCGGGACCCTCCCCAAAGGACCTCCTCCGCGAGCTTCGCGGCGGCGACGCGGCGCCCTCGCAGCCCCGCCGGCGTCCGCCGGCCACGCAGCCGGCGGCCACCGCGACCGCGACCGCCCCGACCGCCCCGGCAGCCACCCAACCGGCACGGAGGGAGCCGCGAAGCGTTCTCGCACGCCTCGCCCACGCGGGCGGGAAGCTCTGGCTGTACTTCGGACCGATCGGCGTGGCCTCCGTGGCAGGCTGGCTGCTGGTCTGGATCGTCCTGGCGGCGTGGGCGGCGCGGACCCGGGGCATGGGCGTGTCCCTCGGCGTGGGCCTGCTGGCCGGGTTGGGGGTGGGGTGGCTCTACACGCTGCCGCAGGTCGGCGGCGTCGTCGGCCTGCTGATCTGGCTGGCGGTGTTCGCGGCGCTGGGGGTTGTGCTGCTGTCGGCGGCGATCCGCCGCGAGGTCCCCGCGGCGTTTGCGGCGCTGCTGCTGGCGCTGGCGGCCTTCGGGCTGGCGTTGTGGAACTCCGACGCCGTCAGCGAGATCCGCGAGGACCGTTCCGAGGAAATTGCCGCCGCCCGGCTGCGGCAGGAGCAGGCGCAGAAGGACCAGGCGAAGAACGCCCGCGGCCTGGCCGACGACGTCCACTTCGCCGACGGCGACGCCAACGACACCGACGGCAAGCGGCCCGCGGACGCCAACGGCCCGGCCGAGCCCAAGACCCGGCCGGCGTACGACTACCGCCGCGGCGGGAGGAAACGGCGCGACGCCAACATGCTCGGCGACGCCAACGCGGAGGTCCTCACGAAGGTCGTCGCCGAGCAGGCCCGCGCCGACGCGCCCGCCCGGGCCGTCCGCACGCTGCCCGGGCCCGACCTGATCGTCGCCAACCAGCTCGACACGCTCAACCGCTTCGCCGCCCGGCTCACGCTGGTGGTCGCCCTGATCCTCGCGGGCACGGAATACCTCCGGCGGTTCAACCAGACCTTCGGCAGCCTCCTGCCCCTGCCGATTGCCTGCCAGGCGATCGACTCGCTCTGGCCCAAGACGTACGCCGTCCACCTGCACGACCCCGACGGGCGGGCCCTGCGCGAGTACATCGAGACCGTCGTTCACAAGGGCGAGTCGTTCCTGCTGTTCGTGCCCGACGACCCCTGGCCCGGCGCGGCCGCCCTGCCCCGCCTGCCGCTGGGCGGGCCCTGGCCGCTGCGCAAGATCGCCTGCGAGCCGGGCGACCCGGCCTACAGCACGCCGCTGATCTTCGAGTCCGCGTGGTACGGGCGGTACGGCTTCGTCCTTCGGACGCGGCAGTGGACGCCCGCCGTCGCCGCCCTGCTCGACGGCGTCCTGGAGGCCCTGCAGCTGCGCCGCCACACCCGCGCCGCGGCCGGGCGGACGCTCCACCTCGTGTGGGCTGTCCCCGCCCCGCTGCCCACCGACGTGCTGGCCGAGCTAGTCTTCCTCGCCGGCGAAACCAACGTCAAACTCCTCGTCGCCGCCGACGCGCCCCCTTCCCCCGCCGACGCGCCTCTCTTCGAGGAGCTGTGTTCCGCCTGATCCGCCCGGCCCGCTGCACCCGCGATGGCGCGAGGGCGTTCCGTTCTCCCTCCGCGACCGGATGCGCACCAAGATCGAGTCAAGCGGCTGGGAAAGCGTGCGATACGCGTAAGCTCGCGGCGTTATACTGGGCATATGTGCCGCAGGAGCATGTCCGCGATCGTGCTGGCCGGGGCCGTGGGCCTGGGCAGTGCGGCTGCGCCGGCGCGGGGGGCCGGGGAGGACGAGGCGTGGCTGGGGCAGGCGATGCTGGCAGAGGTCGCGCGGTGTGAGGGCGGTCGGGCGTGGGCAACGCTGGGCAAGCGGGTGGAGGCGGCCGTGCTGGCACGGCTGGCGTGCGGGCGGCTGGAGGAGTTGGGGGCCCTGACGGATTTAGTCTACGCGGCGCGGCTGTGCGCGTACCTGCCCACGATCGAGCGCGAGGCCGGGGGGCGGGGCCTGGCCCGATGGCTGGTGGGTCATCGTAACGTGTCCCGGCGGCTGTTCCGAGCCCTGGAGGAATCCAAGGCCCGCGAGGAGGCGTTGAAGCGCTTCGCCGCGCTGTACGCCGCCGAACCCCAGCGCGTGTTGGATTACCCCGACCTGGCGGTCGCATTCGCCGCCACCGAGCCGCTGAACCACTACCGCCGCCAGCCCGACGCGACGGGCCTCGTCGAGAGCTTCCGCTATTACACCGAGCCCGGCCGGGCTTTCCGAAACGACCTGCGGGCCATGCCCTTCGAGCTGCTGCGTTACCTGGCCGACACGCGGGCGAGCCTGGCCGACCGCAACTGGGCGGCCGCGACGTACCGCGGCAAGGACCCGTCCAAGGCGTACTTCGACGTGGAGTACGACATTGCGCACTTCGAGAAGGGCACGGCCAAGCGGATCGACTCGGCGGCGTACACGCTGGCCAGCCTTCGCCGCGTCGGCGGGGTGTGCCTGGACCGAGCCTACTATGCCGCCGAGGTCTGCAAGGCGGTGGGGATTCCGGCGGCGATCGTCCACGGCCGGGGGGGATCGGGTGTCGAGCACGCGTGGTTCGCCTACTGCCGGATGCGCTCGCGCGGCACGCGGGCGGTGTGGGTCAGCCGCACGGGACGGTTTCGGGGGCGGCACTACCTGGTGGGCACGGTGCGGAACCCCGCCGACGGCAAACGGATCTACGACTCGGAGTTGGCCCTGCTGGGGGTGGCCACGCACCTGCCCCTGGCCGACCGGGAGCAGGCGGACGCGGCCACCACGCTGGCCCGCCTGGCGGACGGCGTTCGAGACGGGAGCCGGGCTGCGGACCTCACGGTAGTACGGGAGCTGGCCAAGGCGTATCGCGGGCGGCTGTCGAGCGCGGTGGGCACGCGATGGATCGCCGCGCGGCGGCGGATCGACCTGTCGCTGGTGGAGGACCTGCTGGCGGGCGCGATCGCCAAGAACCTGGCGCACCGCCCCGCGTGGCGGCTGCTGCTGGAGCTGCGCAAGGCCGGGCGAATTCCCGTCGAGGACCTCAACCGCTTCTTCACCGTGCTGATCGACCAGACGGGCAGGGACTACCCGGACTTCAGTTGCCTGCTGGTCATGCGGATGGTACGGACGCTGCCCGACGCCGCCCACCGGCGAGAGGTCTACCAGCGCGCAATCGACGTGTACGGCTCTCGGCCGGACCTGAAGGGCCGCCTGCTGATCGCCCTCGGCGACGAGCACCGTGACGCCGGCAAGGGCGACGAGGCGCTTGCCGTGTACCGCCAGGCCGCGACCGAGTGCGTTAAACTGGCTGAAGTGGTGGTCCCCTCGGCCCGCCGGGCCGAGGCGCTTTTGGCGGCGGGGGACCAGCGGGCGGCGGCCATCCGCCTGTACCGGGGGCTGTTCTCCCGAACGGAGAAGCAGCAGGTCTCGGGCTATTTCCGCGCGCAGACGTCGCACTTCCAGCTCGGCAGCCGCCTGGCGGACCTGCTGGACGAGGCCGGCAAGGGGCAGGAAGCGGAGAGGATACGACGGAAGCTCTAGGGCATGCCTTGGCGTTCGGCCCTTGCGGGCACCGGGCAACGCCGCATCGGCAGCGCGCCCCTTTCGTAACCAACTCGCCCGCGTCTACAATGCCATAGGGACGCGCCCACGCCGACGACGAGACGGGAATGCCCTTCGTCGCCGAAACCCTGCTGCGTCCGAAGCGTCTGAAACCACGGAGACCAAGCGACCTCCCGGGCGCTGAGGTCCCTCGACCCGGCCGCGACGCCGCGCTCCGTGACTGTCGTGCGTGCCGGCCCCCGGGAAGACGGCCAAGATGAGCGTGGACCATCGGACATGGGTATTGAGCGTGTCGGCTGCGGTGGCGCTGGCCGGCGCCAGCGCGGCGGCCGATCCGCCCGAGAAGGCCTTCGCCGAGCTGTTCGGCGCGGAGGCCGAAAGAGTCTCCGCCAGCGCGTCGAAGGCCGACGACTTGGCGTTCGCGTCGAAGCTGATCCGCGCCGCCGGCACGTTGACCGACGCGCCGGACCTTCGGATCTGCCTCTACACCAAGGCGTTCGACTTCGCCCTCCGCAGCCCGAACGGTTTTGCGGTGGCCGAGCAATCCCTCGCCTTGCTGAACGACGCTTCCCCCGGACGCAAGCTCGACTGGGAGGAGAAGCGGCTGGAGCTGTACCTGTTGAGGTATCGGGGCAGCCAGGGGTCCGCGAAGCGTCCGGCCGGGGAAAGCTATGTCACGCAGTGCATCGTCGTCGCGGACGCCAAGGGCGCGTCGGGGCGGTGGTCCGAGGCGGCCGAGCTGTATCAGCGGGCGGTCACCACGGCGACGTACATCCGCTCGCTCCAGAAGGATCTCGCCGCGAAGAAGCTCGCCCTTGCCACCCGGATGAAGCAGGCCGAGGCCCTCGCCGAGCGCATCCGGCGCGAGCCTGAAAACGCCGCCGCACGCACGGCGTTGATCCGGCTGTACCTGGAAGTGGGCAACCCGGTTGCGGCGGAGCGGTTCCTCGACCCCGTCGTCGGCGAGGCCTATCGGACGTATGTGCCGTTGGCCGGCAAGGTTCCCGACGCCCTTCCCGCACGGTTGTGCATGGAGATGGGCGATTGGTTCCGGACGCTGGCGTTCACGGCCACGGGCGAGGCCAGGGACGCCCTCGCCGCCCGCGCGAAGGCGTACTACCGTGCGTATCTCCGCAGCGCCCGAAGGGACGGCGCGTCTCGCGAGGCCCTGGGTGCGGCCCTCCAGAGGATCAACAGCGTGCTGGCACAGATGGGCCAGAGCAAGATCGCGATGGGAACGGCCTTCGCCCACCCGCAGACGCGGGAGGCCTTCGACAAGGCCGTCGCGTGGCTGCTCGGCCAACAGGCCTCCGACGGGTCCTGGAAGGTCTACAAATCATCCATCGCCTCCTCCTCGGACGGGCAGTACAACACGCGAAGCACCGCCACCGTGCTCCTGGCGCTGCTGGAGGGCGGGCGCCGGCTCTCCGACGAACGGCTGGCCAAGGCGCTGCGGTACCTCGGGCTGTACGCCACGTCGCAGACCGAGGGCCTCGCGTTCCGCTGCATGGTCTGGGTGCACGGTCATCGGCAACTGGGCGGGCCGTACTTCAAGGCCCTCCAGGTCGACGTCCGCAGCCTCCTCACCGCCACGCGGACGGGCGGATACTACTCGACGGTCACCAGCACGGCCTCGGGGTACAACCAGCATAGCTGGTCGCCGCCGCTGGGCGTGGACGCCGGGGCTGCGCTGAACCTGAAGGTCCCGGCGAAGTACTGGAAGACCATCCTGGGCTACTGGGCCAAGCAGCAGAAGTCCGACGGCGGCTGGGCGTACCGGGCGGACAGCACCTCCACGGTCTCCAGCTACGGCAAGTCCTCTTGCACGTGGACGACGATGGGCCTGGGCGCGACGGCGGTCAGCCTGAAGAACCTCTACGGCGCCGAGGCCGTCAAACGGCTCGCCGGGGCGGACTTCGCCCCGCTGCGCAAGGGTCTGGGGTGGATGGACACCAACCTCCAGTCCCTTGTCAACCTCAAGGACGGGGCCGACACGTACGGGTCCGGATCGTATTCCGCCGGGTACGTGACGCTGTACGACACGCTGTACGTGCTGTCCCGCGTGGGCCTGCTGACGGGCCGGCGGAAGCTGGGCCAGGTGGACTGGGCGGTGGCGGGAACGCAATACCTGGTCAACACGCAGGAGACCAACGGCTCCTGGGGCGGGCTGATCCCCACCGCCCGTGCGCTGCTGTTTCTGCTGAACGCCCAGAAGGCCCAGGCCGCGGGCCTCTCCGGCAGCGGCCCGATCCTCGCCCCCCTTCCGGTCCCGCCCGCCCCGACGCCCAAGCCCAAGCCCCCCGCCCCGGCGCCCGCCGCAAAAGACGCCTGGGACCGCGTCACGCTCATGGAGCAGCGCCTCAAGGCCAAGCCCGACAGCGTCTCCCTCGCCAAGGAGCTGGTGCGGCTGTATGTCGTGGAACTGCGAGAGTTCGACTTCGCGGCGGAGTACGTCGGCCGGATCGGCCGAAGCGACGGGCCGGAACTGCTGAAGTGGGTGCGGAAGGGCGTCGCCGATCTCGACGCCCCCGCCTGCCTGCGTCTGGCCGACTGGCTGATGGAACTGGCCGACGGCTCGTCGCCCGCCGGGCGGAAGTTCGCCTACTCGAAGGCCCAGGCCTGCTACGAACGGTTCCTCCAGCTTCACGCCAAGGGCGACGCCGACCGCCTCAAGGCCAAGCTGGGCCTCCAGAAGGTGCAGGGCCTCCTCTCGTCCCTGCCGAGGGACTGACCCCGAACGTGCCGGGCGCCCGGCGTTTGCCCTCGGTTCGGGGCCCCAGAGCGAGCAACAGGCCCGACAAGGGCTTCCGTTACTCCGGCGTCGCGGCAGGCTGGAAACCGGCCTGTCTCCTCCCAGCCAGCAACCTCCGGAAGTAGTCCCACGTCGGGCTCTTCGACCCGTCCGGCCGGATCAGCCAGAAGCCGCGGACATCCTCGTTCTTCCGCACCGGCCGGTGCTTTGGCTCGTTGCAGTAGACCTGCCAGTACACCACGTACGGGCAGCCCCATTCCAGCGAGATACGAACGACATTCTCGACCGTGCGGCGTACGCGCGGACGGCCAAACTCGTTTTCAGGACCGCCGAATTCGCCCACGTACACGTTGCGAGCGCCAAATGGCGGGCGGTCCGGCGTGTGCTTCGCGATGAAGTCCAGTGCCCGCCGGAACGTGTTCGGGTTGCCCTGGCCGTCCCAGGCCGAGTACGAGACCAGGTCCACCTTGGTGTGCGGCAGGACCTTGTCGACCACGCCCGGCCGGCCTCGAACCATCGTCTCGACCACCCGGTTGACCTCCGCGGCATGGAGGACGCGAACGCCGCGCTGCCCGCACTCGGCCCGGGCCTTGTCCACGCCGGCCTGTCGGGCGTTGAGCCAGCGGATCATCCCGCGGATCGCCTCGGGTTTCGGATCGACGCGGGCGTTGAAGCTGCCGCGGATCGCCCAGTCGCCCTCCCAGTGCTGGAGCACGAACGTCTTGCCGGTCCCGCGGTACGCCGTCAGCAGGTGCTTCGCCAAGTGGTAGAACCGACGTGTCTCGTCGGCCTCCTGCTCGGGCGTGATGCCTCGGGTCCAGTAATGCTCGAACCGCCCCATGGCGTACGCCGTCAGGATGATCGTCTTGAACGGCATCCCCAGCGCGCGGCGGAACGGGGGCGTCTTCGCCAGTGCCACCTGGCTGTCGACCTTGGGCCATTCGATGCCGAACGGGTAGCTCCGCTCGGGCTTATGCAGGTAGAGCTTGATCACGCGTGACCCCAGCGCAAGGACCTGCTCGGCTCCCTCGGCCAGGAAGTCCCCATTCGTCAGGTGGTACGCCCCCGACACGTGCGTCACGCCGAGGATCTTCCGCACGTCCTGCGCGGTCTGAGTGGCCGCGGGCTCGCCCGGCTGGGCCGCAAGGCACGCGCCCACCCCCACCACAACTGCCACCCACCACACCGCGCGGATGCTCCGCATAGCCCACCTCGTCGACATCGCCCAGATGCGCCGCCTACCCCTTACGCGGCCCAATCCTCCACCTTGAGCTTCGCAGCAAAACGATCCAGGAGGTCTCCAAAGTGGCCTCGTGAGTCGTGCGTGACGAGGACGAGATTGAAGGTGATGGCTTGGGCAGCGATCCAGAGGTCATTCTCATCAGCCTGCAATTCCTCCGCACTGGTCGGGTCGATGAGTTGTCTCAGCCGGTACTTCTTGGCGCGCATCTTCTTGTTGCTGACAGTGTCGAATAGCCATGCCTTGAGCTCTCCGTAGTGCTCTGCGACATGCGGAACGATCTCAAGCGGCTCTGGGCATTGATCATGGAGGAAGGCCAAGTACTCGACCTGTTTCGATGAGCCCCGCATCGGAGACACGCGGTGTCCGAACTCGATCTCGCCGACAGTCACGACGGAAACGAATAACCGAGGGATGTACTCGGTCTGGGGATCCGCCTGACACGCCTGCTGGACTCGAGCAGACACTTCCGCATGTTCTGGACAATGGGTGTCATACCAGTAGCTAACGATGTTGGTGTCAAGCAGGTAGTCCGGCACATTTCACCCCTCTTTCCCACTGGTCGCGGCCGCGACCAGCACCTCCCGCACGTATGCAGAATGACCAGGTCTGAACCGGTCGCTTGTCGCGTCCGCGGCGGCTCGTTGGAAGCGATCCGACAGGACCATGTGTAACGGCAAGCAGGACGTGAATCCCGGCGGATAGTAGCCCGTGAATCTGCAGCCGACGCCTTTTCGTTCGACTCCTTCAAACAACTCGAGAAGTTGACGTTCGAGTCGTGGGGGCAGGTCGTAGGCCCGTAGCACAGCGGCGTCCATGGCCAGTAGTCTCGCCTTAACCACTGCTGGATCGGGGTCAGGCTGAAAGAAACCGCCCGTATCCCTGGTCGTGGCAAGGTATGCTTGCGCCGCCGCAAGGACGGCACTCGCCCAATCGCCGGTTGCTCTGGGGATCGGGAAGTTGAGCAGATCGCCACGGATGATATGTCTCTTCGTCGCCAGGCAGTATACAAAAGCGTTGGCAACCGGGCTGTTCAGCAAAGCCCAGATCAGCGTGCCCGGGGTGTCGGGAGCCTTTGGCCTGACGACCAGGAAGTTGCTGTTCACGGCAAGACCTTCCTGGTCCAGCCACGCCTTCATGCTCCACTTGTCCCGACTGACACGGACGTAATTGACAATCACTTGGCCCGAGTTGCCGTTCAAGCCACTCCGCGCTCGCTGGATGAGCGCAGGGTCAGGATTCATCCATTGCCGCTGAGGTACCTCGAAGATCGGGGGATCCCCGCGGGCTGTCACGAAGCACGGCTTGTAGCCGCGCTTCGGGCGTTCGCTCAGCGTCTCGGCATTCTCCGGCAAGTCCTGCTCCCGAAACGAGAATCCCTGGCCGACGTCGGCGATGTCGGACAACGAAGGATAGGTGTCCAGGAACCCCCAGAGAGCGTCACAGTCCGGCACGCGAAGATCAGCGATCTCCGAACGCTCGAAGCGAGACACTTCGACTTCCTCCTCCGATGAGAACGCGAACCGATCCCGGAAAGCCTCAATGCCTGGATTCCTAACACGGCGAAACTGTAGACTTCCCCCCGTCCTCTTGCCCAATCGTCGCCGGCCCATCAGTACGGCCGCCTCGTGGTCGCCTCTGCTGAAGAGCTTGTCCTCGAAGATGTCGATCTCGGAGAGTTCGAAGTCCGAGAGGATCTTGCGGCGAAGTTCGGTAGCTTCCTGGCTGTGAAGCAGCCCTCGTGGCACGACCACGCCAAAGCACGCACCCCCGGTCAAGTGTGGGATCGTACGGCGGAGCATCTCGCAAGCCTTCGTATTCGCCCCCAACTTGGTCCTGGCGCTCGCGTATCCAGCCCGCTCTTGCTTGGTGAACTTCTCGTACGGAGGGTTCGCGAGGAGGACACCGCACTTCTTCGCGCCGGTTTCCAGCGTCGTGCCTAGGAACATGTCGAGCGGCTTGAGATCCCATCTGTTGCCGTGGGGCACTTCCGCAAGTGTGAGAGAAAGGCGGGCCACCTCCAGGGCGAAGCCGTCAAGTTCGACCCCGTGAAGATGCTTCTTGAGGTAGTTATGGCACGCCCGACTGTCGTCGATGCCCGACCACTGCCGCAGGACACGCAGCGCGCTGACCAGAAACGCCGCGTGCCCGCAGGCGGGTTCGAAGACGTGACGACGGTCCAGCGGCAAGTCCTCGATCCAAGGCATCAGTTGCCAGACGATGTAGTCCACGAGCGGCCCGGGCGTGCTGTGTGTCCCGTTGGCCTTGCGCACCTCCGGCGTAATCAGCGCATCCTCGTAGACGTGGGCAAGCGATTCGGTGGAGACGTTGCGAAGACTCCCAAACCCGGCGATCCGTTCCGCTGCGCTACTCGTCGCATCGTGCCAGGCCGGGCCCGGCGGTGGCACGTCATCCGGTACGCCGTAGTGTCTTCCAACGCGAGCAAACAGATCATCGATGTTCGTCAGATCAACAGTCCTGAAGCCCTCGACGTCTTTGTCATGCATGGCCTTCGCCGCGAGCAGCCAGAACGTGGCTTTGATCGCATTCTGTGCGTCGCGTCCGCCTCGAAGCTTCCGCTTCAGTGCGCGCTCAATGTCCCAGAAGGCTGCTTCCACAAGATTGCTCAACAGCTCTCCGTTGGCGCGCTCGACGAACGGCATCAGCCCCGCGTCCACGAAGCTCAACTGCGTGTGCCCCGGCAGTCGCCGTCGTGTCTTGCCCTCGAAGATCCTCGCGGGGCTGAAGTCATCCCTATGCCGGCGGAAGAACCCCGCAATTTCGCTCCTACCGATGCCGTCGATGAGCGAGGGCTTCCCAATCGTCTGCTTCCACCATTGTAGCCTATCCGCATGACAGGCAAGAACCATCGGCGCACCCAACGGCTTGGTGGCGAGCACCGCAGCTTCCGGGTCCGACGGGGCATTGATGGCCGCGATGCAGACAGACCGTGTGTCGTGGGGCGTGTCCGCGAAAGCAACCACCGGCGCCCGGCCGCTGCCGAAGTCGTAATCCTGCGCCAACAGCGCATCGTTGTACCTGCACCTCTTCAGGTGGGGCACGAGAGACGCGGCCGTCAGGGCGGACGATGGCATGGTCGCAGGCTTCTCCCGAAGACTCGCCGGAACTGCTAGCGCACGATAGAGAGTATCGGCTCACCCCCTGATTGCACAAGAGGAGAGTCGGACCCGTGGTTCTCGGCAAACGGACCAGCCAGGAATCCCGGGGGAGCGTCTTTCACTGAAAACCCCGGCGCCTGCTTCCTACCGCAGCAGGCCGAAGTTGCGCACGTCGCCTTTCTCGCCGAGGGCGAAGATGCTGGTCGGGGTCTTGAAACGCTGGTCGTCCCACAGGCGGGCGACGATCTTCTTGTCGCGCGAGACCTCGACAATCTGCGGCTGCTGACGCAGGTGCCCGTGGCCGCCCCAGTTGACGATCAGGGTGTTGCCATTGGCCAGCCGCTGCATTCCCGCCACGAAACGCAGGGGGCAGCCGGGCAGGTCGTTCTCGTTGATCTGCCAGACGACCTTGCCCTGGGCATCGACCTCGATCACGCGGTGGGCGTCGCCCGTGGAGATCAGCGTATTGCCGTTCGGCAGCCGGATGCCCATGAAGGCGTTGCGGTGCTTGAACTCCCAGACGATCCTACCGCTCGGGTCGTACTCGCGAACGACGCCGTCGCGTACCTGGCCGACGAGATAGTTGCCGCTCGCCAGCTTCCGCGCCCCGCGCATCTGCCCGTGGGCCTTCTTGACCTTTGTCGTCAGCTTGACCTGGTTGACGATCTTCCCTTCGCGGTTGACCTCGATGAGGCGGCACGGGCCGGACTCGGCGATCATCACCAGCCCGTCGGGCAGGGGCTGGCAGGCGTGGACCTCGTTCTCGGGGGCCGTCTCGTACTCCCAGACCACCTTCTTGTCCCGCGAGACCTCCTGCACGCCTTTGACGTGCGTGAACAGGACGTTGCCGTTGGGCAGGAGCCAGGCGTCCTGCGGCCGCCGCGCGGGGAAGGACCACTCGATCTCCCCGTCTTTGCTGACGAGGCTAATCGTATTTGCGCCGTAGTCGCTGCAAAGGAACGCCCGCCCGAGTTGGTGGGTGACCTTCCCGGCCGGGACCTTCTCGGCGGCGGAAGCGAGGGCACACGCTGCCAGGACGGCAGCAACGACGGGTAGACAGATTCTCGTGGTCACTGGGAACTCCTTGTGCCTGCCGCAGTCGCGAGCCGGCGTCCCGCCCGCGGTGGGCAGATTCTACCGGACCGGTCGGGCAGTTCCCATTGTCTTGACCGGAAGCCTGAGAAGTCGAGCCTCTTGCTGCAAACTCCCGCCTTGCCGGGTACTCTATGGGCGTTTCGTCGCGGCTCCGCTCTCGGCGGCACGCAACCGGTCACAGCGATCGCACTGCATGAGGAACACGCATGGACCATTTCCACGTCGTTGACCTGGTCATCATCGCGGCGTACCTGCTGTTTGCCCTGTCCATGGGGCCGCTGCTGTACCGGCTGGCAAGGCGGAGCACGACGGACTTTTTCCTGTCCGGCCGGGAACTGCCGTGGTGGCTGTCGGGCACGTCGATGGTGGCGACCACCTTCGGCGCGGGCACGCCGCTGCTGATCTGCGGGTTCATCTGGTCCGGCGGGGTATTCCTGAACTGGTGGTGGTGGAGCTTCGCGCTGTCCAACGTGATGACCGTGGTGTTCTTCGCCCGCCTGTGGCGCCGCGCGAAGGTCACCACCGACGTGGAGTTCTCCGAGCTGCGCTACGGCGGGGCCGCGGGGGCCTGGCTGCGGGGCTTCCGCTCGCTGTACTTCGGCGGGCTGGTCAACACGTTCATCATGGCGTGGCTGATGTTCGGGGCGTACGGCATCACGGCGACGCTGATCGGGGCCGATCCGGGCACGAAAGACAGCGCGACGGTCTGGCTGATCATCTTCTCCGTCGTCGGACTGGTGACGTTCTACTCCTCGCTGGCGGGCCTGTGGGGCGTGGTGACAACCGACGTGGTGCAGTTTCTCATCGCGATGGTCTCGTGTATCGGCCTGGCCGTGGTCGTGGTCAACCGGGTCGGCGGGATGGCGGCCCTGGAAGCAAAGGTCATTGCGCTGCACCCAAACGGCGAGGGCGCGTTGACCTTCTTCCCCACGCCGTCCATGGCGAACATCCCGTGGATCTTCCTGGCCAGCTTGTTCCTGGCCCAGTGGTGGTGCAGCTACTACCCCGGCTCCGAGCCCGGCGGCGGGGCGTACGTCGCCCAGCGCATGCTCGCGTCGAAGAGCGAGAAGCACTCCCAACTCGCGACGCTCTGGTTCACCGTCGCCCACTACGCCGTCCGCCCCTGGCCGTGGATCCTCGTCAGCCTCGCCACCGTGGTGCTCTACCCGCGCCTGATTGGCTCGACCGCGCCGAACGCCGGGCAGCTCCAGGAGCTGACGTACATCAATACAGTCGTCGATTACATGCCCATGGGCTGGAAGGGCGTGATGGTCGCTTTCCTCTGCGCGGCCTTCATGTCCACCGTGGACACGCACTTGAACTGGGGCGCGTCGTACCTGGTCCGCGACTTCTACGCACGATTCCTGCGACCCAGCCGAAGCCAAACCCACTACGTGGTCATCTCCCGCGTGGTGATGGTGGCCACGGCCGTCGCTGCCGCAGCCGTGGCATTCGCGCTGATCCGGAGCATCGGCAACGCCAACCGCTTCCTGGTGGGCCTGATGGCCGGGATCGGCCTGGTCTTCGCGATGCGGTTCTATTGGTGGCGCGTCAACGCATGGTCCGAGATCAGCGCGATGATCGGCGCGGTGGCCGTCAACAGCGTGCTCCAGTTCTGGGTGGCCGAGCAGAAGTGGTTCCTCGCCCTGACACCGAAGGCCGCCGATCGCGGGGGGATCCTGTTGATGGCCGGCGCGCTCATCGTCAATGTCCTCTGGATCGCCGTGACGCTGCTGACCCGGCCGGAGTCACGCGAGGTGCTGCACCGCTTCTACCGCCGCGTCCAGCCGCCGGGGCCGGGGTGGCGACGGATCGCGGCGGAGTGCGGCATGCCCCACGGGAGCCTGGACCCGAAGGACTTCCTCGCCTTCCTCGGCGGGATGATGCTCATCTGGGGCGCCCTGTACTTCGTGGGCAAGTTGCTGTTCGGCTACTGGGCGCAGGCGGGGATCGGCCTGGCCGTCACCGTCGCCGGCGGCTGGCTGACCTATGCCTTTCTGATCAAGAAGGCCGACCGCGCCGACACGCTGGAAGGCGAGCACGACGCCAGCGAGCGGGAGGTCATGGCCGACACGTACGAAGGGCGTGGATGACAGAGAGAAGGTCGGGCCGCATCCCGGCCGCGGGAGCTACTTCCGGCGGCGCCGCAGGAACAGGGCGGCCAGGAGCCCCCCGGCCAGCAGGCCGAGTGTCGCCGGCTCGGGGACGATCTGGAAGCCCCCGACCATGACATTGTTGTTGCCCTTGCGGAACTCGATAATCAGCGTATCGCCGGAGACGTCCTCGAACAGGACATGTGTCGCCTGCGTCCCGGTCCCGTTGGCCTGCACCCACGTGTCGGGGAAGTTCTGGTACGTGCTGAAGCCGACTTCCGTGCCCGCGTCCCCGTTGATCCGCGCGAAGCCGGTCCGGTTGGCGGTCCACCCGTTGACGTAGAAGTACACGTCATACGTGCCGTAGGGAATCCCCGTGACGGTGATCTCGTTCGTCCCGTACTCGGCGTTCTGCGTCTCCAGGCCGCCGTAGAACAGGTTCCCGTTCTCGCCCACGTGCGTGCCGTTGGTGTAGCACGCGTCTGCGGTCCAGGTGATCGTCATCCCGGAGACGACGGCGCCCGAGCTGTCCAGGACCGTGTCGAGGCTTCCGGCCGCGTCGTCGCCCGACGCCTCATGCACGCTGTTCCAGTTGACCTGCTGGACGGCGGGGAACCCGGCCGGGCCGGACACCGGCTGATTGCCGCCGCCGTCGTGGTGGAAGCCGATCATCGCCGCGCCGGCCGTTCCGCCGAGGGACAGGAGCGCCACTACCACAAGACAACAGGCTGCGGTGCCGGTGTGCCACTTCATCGTCAGTCTCCTTGCCTGACTGCGCTGGAGAGGCGTCGCCGCACCCTCCACGGCAGGGGGGGAATCTCCACATTCTCCGATGCATAAGTATAACGCGCAAGAGCCCATGCGCCTACAACGGAGTCCGAAGAAACCCCGCCCCCCCGGCTTGACGCGGCGTTATTGGGGATGAGTCCGCACTCGTTGGCCATTGCGGAATGTGACGAAGGTGTCCAAGGCCTGGTCGCTGATCGCCTGGCCATTCAGCGCGACGCGGCGGCCGCCGAAGCGGTAAACCTCGGCATGGCGTTTCTTTGTGTTCTCGGCGAGGACGGCAAGGTGGGCGTCGGAGCGGAGCGGTCCCTCCGTAGCGGGGCCGACGAGCACGGACCAGCGGACGTCGCCGCGCGTGGCGGCGAACACGCCGCGGCGTCTGGGCGACAGGGCCACGCTCGGTGCGAAGGCGGCCAAGAGGGACATCGGCCCTTCCCCGGCCTGGACGATCCGCAGGTGGCGCGTCGGCTGGCGGAAGCCGCCCCACCGGAAGTAGACATCGCTCATGCCGACCGCGGGCGTCACGGGCGGGGCAAGGAACGCCGCTTCGCACCGGGCGACCGGGTCCCTTCCGAACGCCTCGTCGTAGCTTGCCGGTTTCTGCCGCTTGGGCAGTGGTTTCCGGACGGCCCCGTGGAGGCCGAAGCGGGCGCCGCCCAGCGATTCAATGAACGCGGCGTGGAACCGCCACTCGCCCTTGCCCTCGCCGTGCGTCTCCAGGCGGTCGAACACGAGGAAGTGGTCCGGTTTGAGGTGGACCACCACGCGAGACAGGGCCGCCACGCGAGCCGCCGGCGGGTACGCGCCGGCCAGGTCCGCCCGCGCGACGGACAGCATCCGCCCGTCGGCAAAGAGCGCGATCCGCCCCACCTGCTCCAGCCCCAGCCGGGCATGCCATACCTGCCCGCCGCTCCACTGGTCCGTGTCGTTGACGAGGAGACAGTTGTTGCTGCCCGCGCCCTTGCGGTACGTGCGGTCCCGCCCCGGCTCGTTGACGATCGCCCGCCGGCCGCGGGACAGCTCGATCGACCCGCGGTTCACCTGGCAGTGCGCCCAGTTGTAGCGATTGGCCCTCGGTGTGCCGTGCTTGCCGAACACGCTCCCCGCGGTGAACCGAAGCCGCAGATCCCCCGGCCCCCACCCGGATCGCATGAACACCTGGTCGCAGTCATCGAAGTGGAAGTCGGTGGGCGTGTTCTCCGGCGTCGCGCCGGCCGGCACGGGCCGGTTCACCCGTCGTTCCTGCCCGTCCTGGGCGATCATCACCGCCGCGCGGTCCGGCCCGGCCGGGAACGCCGGGGCGTTGTGCAGGGCGTAGCGCCACTCGTTGCGGAAGAACGGACCCCTCGCCAGGTCCACGCCGGTGCAGTCCCGAAGGAGCGTGCGGCTGGTCTCCCAGAACTCCAGGCCGTAGTGCCGACCCTCGTTGAGCCATTCGAGCGACCCGTCCCGGCCGAGCAGCTCGACGCGCTGTCGGCACACCATCGTCGCCATCCGCAGCCACTTGCCCGCCTCGGGCCCGTCCCAGGCCAGCCCCGCCCCCACCAGGGCCCAGACGCTCTTGGAACTGTGGTTCTGCGCGTAGCCCGTCGGGTGATAGCCGCGCTGGAAGACAAAGAAGCGGTAGATCCCCGCGAAACGCTTCCGGAACGCGCGGTCTACCTGCCGGCGCGCCTCGGTCGTCAGTTGCGGCCGGAGGCGGTCGTACGTTCGGCAAGCGGACAGGCCCTTCCGCCCGGCGTCCATGTCGTTGCCGGACGCCATCGACTCGGCGTCGTCGCTGTACTCCCACCGCTCGCCCTGGTCGGGGTCGAGGAAGGTGACGAGCTTCCGCACCTCCGGCGCGTCGGGCCCCAGTTCGCCGCCGGGGACGGCCTCGACCGAGCCGCCCAGGCGCGGGTGTTTCCCTACGAGCTCGTCCTTCAGGCGAATGTCCTCCAGGAGCGCGACGCGCTCGTCCTCGCCGACGGCGATCGAGCCCACGTGGCCCGGCCGAAGGACGTTGCGGGTGTAGGTGACCTCGGGCCTGACCGGTTGCCGGCGGGTCGGGCGCCATCGCGTATGGCGCGGGAAGTCGTCGAACGCGATCCGTACGGCGTGGCGGCCGGGGCGGTCGATCTCCAGCGCGAAAGTGGCGTAGACCCGCCCGGCGTCCTGGTCTTCCAGACTGGGCAGGCCGAACCACAGCGTATACACGTGCTCGCCGTCCAGCGCCACGCGGGCCGTGGGCACCAGCCAGTCGCCGTTGAAGACCTCCCACGGGCCCGTGTGCGTCAGGGCCTTGGCCGGGTCGCCCAGGAACGTCGCGAGACGCCGCGTGTGAACTGCGTTGGCGTCCGGGAACGCCGCGGTCCCCCAGGCCGCGTAGAGGCGGCGCATGTCGAACTGGCCGTCGAACGTGGACAGGTCGAACCGCCACAGCGTCGCCTTCGCAAACTCCCCCGTCAGGAGGAGGGCGCGGGGCTTGGCGGCGACCTCGAAACGCCCCAGGCGGTCGCGGAAGGCCGGTTCCTGGCCCGGGCGGGCCTGGTTGACCAAGTCCGCGACGGGCCGGACGCCGTCGCGATGCAGCCACCACGCCGCCCGCGACCCGGCCGGGGCCCCGCCGAACGCCGCCGTCGCCCCAACGGCAGTGGCGGCCAGGTACACGCAGGCGCCTCTTGCCACGTGCAGCTTCATTGCCTCGCTCCCTTGCTCCTCGGCGGGCGGGCCTGCCGGGGTCATTCAAACACGATCCGCCCGAACTGGTTCGGCGCGTGCTCCCCGCCGACGTAGTCCCACACGCCGCTGAAGACGGCGACCGGTCCCATTCTCGACCGGAAACACTGGAAGCCCCACGCGTCTCCCGGCCGGGGGACCGGCACGCCCAGGTCTGCCAGCCGCAGCGACGCCTCGTACGTTCCCGCCCGCTCGCCGAGGCGCCACGCGAAGCGGCATTGGGGCACCCACGCCCGACCGACCTTCCCCGGCTCGTACGCGCCGAAGTGCTTCGATAGCCAGACCCCCCCGACATTGGTGATGAGATGGTAGTAGTCTTCCCGCCGTCCGCGGACGTCGAGGAACAACTCGAAGCACGGCACGCGCCATGCGAGGTTGGCCTGTCGGCCGGCCTTCACGTCGCGCCACCGGCTGCGGGCCCAACTCGGCAGCTCGGGCTTGCTCCGGTAGCCGAACGAGATGCCGACGTACACGTGCGTCGGTGTGTAGAGCAGTTGGACGCGGGTCTCCTCCTCCCCTGCGACCTCCATTGCCCCCAGGTCCGCCGGGGGCTGCTTCGTCCCCCACGCGGGACGGACGAAGGCCGCGGAAGCACTCGCCGCGGCCCACGCAGGCTCGTCCAGTCGCCCGTCCACGGCCACCGGCGCGGCGGCGCGAATCGCCCGGGCTTCCCGGTACGCGAAGCGGACGACGTACGGCTCGAACTCCAGCCGGCGGCGCAGGCGGGCGTACTCGCCCCATTCGTAGCTGCTGGCGGCCGCCTTCGGGCCCCACAACTCCTCGGCCAGCCTTGTTTCGACGGCCAGCGGGCTGCGCGCCAGCAGCGGCACCAGGGCCTCGTGTTTCGCCTTGAGCCTGCGGTTGGTCGCCTTAACGTGCTCGACGGCCCGCATGCGGGGGCAGAGCGCCGGCGGGTCCCGGCCGGCGTTGTAACACCGCAGGTAGTCCAGCAGCGGCGCGTACACTTCCGGCCGGCGGCCCGCCAGCTCGCGCACGGCCAGGTGGAAGGCGCGGTTCGGGTCGTAGCCGGCCGGGTTCCACAGGTAGTCGTACACCGTGATCCGCGTCACCGGCGTGCCGCGCTCGGGGAAGAGACAGTCCACCTCCTTCCACAGGTCCGGGTCGCGGCCGGTGCAGGCGAAGTAGTCTCCCCCCCGGCCGCGGTTGTCGTAAATCTGCGCCTTCGCCTTTAGGCCGAACATCTCCCGAAACTCCCGCAGGCAGCCGGTGGGGATGGTCCGGCTGATGACCTCCGGCCCGCAGACGCTCAGGCCCATCTCCGCCGGCAGGGGGCCGTACGCAAGCAGCGAACGGGCGTACTCGCCGATCTCGAAGCTGTTGGCATAGTACGGGCGAGGCATGAAGAACACGCGGTTGTTCGGGTCGAGGGCCTTCAGCCGCCGGTGCATGCCCGTCAGGTACTGGTGCAGCGCACGGAAGAAGCCGTCGGCCCCGAAGTGCGCAGCCGTCTGCTCGCTCATCGCCGAGCCGCTGTCGTCGAACTTCAGGACGAACTCGCGGCAACCGGCCCGGTAGTATTCGCGCGCGCCGGCAACGTGGCGCGTATGCCCGGGCTTCTTGCCGGGGGCGTCGTACCCGGCGACCAGCCGGTCCATCTCCCCGTCCGTCGCCGTCAGCGGGTCCCCGTGGCGAATCCACGCACCGTGGGTGCGGTAATGCTCCCGCCGGAAGCCCCCCGTGCCCGCCGCCTTCGGCGGCTCGAAGAACCAGCCGTAGTTCGCCTTGTACCGCCATTCCCATGCCCTCGGACGCTTGTTGCCGCGGAAGGCGAACGTCGGCCAGTCGGCGACGCGGCCCTGGCGAACATACGCCCGACCGCCCTTTGTGAAGACCATCTGCCGCAGCGTCGCGAACGCCCGGAAGTCCCCCGCCGGGGCGTTGCCCGCGAGCACGACGACGTTTCGCCCCTCCAATCCCCCCGCCGCGGCCAGCAGGACGTACGCCTCCGGGCCCCTGTCGCGAACCGCGCGACGCAACTCCGCCCCCGCTTGGGCGCCCAGAAGACCGACCGCCGCGGGAATGCGACACGCGCCGCCCACGAACACCACCGTGTTCACCCCCGACGTCCTCAACGCCCCGGCCGCGTATTGCGCCGCCGAGACCACCGCTACGTTCGGATCGCCGAGCACGCCGGGGGCCAGCTTAATGATCGCGGCCGGTACGTTCGTGTCCGCCGCATGGACAATGGCCACCCGCCCGGCCCAGAAGGCCGTCTGCCCCAGCGCCGCCCGTTGCGGCGTGGGAAGAACCGCCGTCTCCAGATCGCCGGGCATGTACTCGGGCACGATGTCCGTAAGCCGGACCGTTCGCAGCCGGCCCCCGCCCGCCGGCGCGGCTGACAGCGCAACCAGGACCAATCCCAGCGCAAGCGTTCCCCGCTTCCTCACGGTCCGCGGCGATACCAGACACCGCAGTGGCTTCACATTGTGCACGGAACCGTCCTTTTCCGCTGAGGGCCTATTGCTTGCCGCCTTTCCGCTCGGCCAGGGAACTCCCCTCGACGCAGGCGACGCGGAAGCCCACGTCGTAGACCCCTTGGTCGGGCCGGTAGCTCTGCCGAAACGCCGAGCGGCAGCGAGCGGGCCGGTCGTACCACGAGCCGCCGCGTACGACCCGCTTTTCCTTGCCGGCCAGGTCGTTCCGACCGTCGCCGGCGCGGTACGGATAGGCCCGGTATGCCGAGCGCGTCCATTCGGCCACATTCCCGTGCATGTCGTGTAGGCCCCAGGCGTTGGGCTTGTACGCGCCGACGGAGGCCGAGACTCGGCTGTGGTCGGTGAACCGCACATCCGCCGGGCGCCACGGGGGGATCACCTGGCACCGCCCGGACCAGCCGAACGGGTCGATCGCCTGGTGGGTGGCGTCCGAGACGTTGGCAAAGGGGGAGAAGTTGCTGTCCGTCTCGCCGTACGCGTGCGTCGTGGCCGTGCCGGCGCGGCAGGCGTATTCCCACTGGGCCTCGGTCGGCAAGGTGAAGCGCCGCCCGGTCCTCGCCGTCAGCCACCGGCAGAAGGCCAGGGCCTGCTTCCAGGAGACGCGCACGACCGGCTGCCTGGGCTTCGAGAGCGTCCACCCCCGCTCGCCGGGGCTGAACTGGATGTAATCGCCATGCTCCATTCCGCTGTCGTGGGTCGGGTCAAAGAGGGCAAACTGCTCGTTGGTCACCTCGAATCGGCCCAGCCAGAACGGGGCGGCGATTTCCACCTGCGACGGCGGCCTCTCGTCCGGCTGCCCGTCGCCGGCGCCGAGGACGAATCGTCCGGCCGGGATCCGCGCGAGCCCCAATACGACCTGGTCGCTGAGCGGAATGGTCAGGCCGGTGGGGCCTTCGCAGGCCTGCTGCCGGCGTCGCGCCTCAGTCGCATCGAACGGCCAGCCGGGACATTGCGGCGAGGGCAGGGGCGTGGCGTCCGGCGCCTTCGGCCGCACTGCCCGAACCGGCGACCGCTGCGGATCGGCAACCGCTTCCGGGTCGTCCTCCATGCCCGTGTAGCGTGTGCGCATCTCGCGTCGTCGCCGCCACTGGCCGCGGACGCGGGCGGCCCCGCAGATCGCCGTCCACGTCCCGTGGGCCGGGGCGTTCAGGTCGATCCAGGTGATCAGTCGGTCCCAGGCCTCCGCGTCCAGCCGCACGCCGTGGTGGCCCCCGGCCAGCATCTGCACGAGGCGGGTCGTGTCGGCGTGGAACTCCCACGGCGGCAGCAGGTGAAGGTCGGCCTCCCGTGTCTGCGCGCGGATGTGTCTGCGCAGCTCGTAGTACGACGGCGGGAAGCGGGCGGCCAGGTTATACGGGTGCTTGTTGGCCTGGGCGGGAACCGGGTCGCGATCCGTCAGATCGGGCCCAATCCGCCCGTCGCGGCGCGGCGTGCCGTCATGGCAGCCGACGCAGTACCGGTCGAGGGTGGGCTGGACCTCGCGGCGGAAGTCGAAGCCCCGCGCCGGTCCGTACCACGGACGGATCCGGGCCGCGGGCAACCGCATCGCGGCCGTCTGGCGAACCGCCGGCGTCTCGCTCTGCGGCTCGTGGCAGCCGGCGCACGAGAGCACCTCGCCGGGCATCGCGGTGAACCAGCTTCGCATGACCTGGACGGCCTTGCCCTCGGCGTCGAGCGGCTGGAGGGCGATCGGCGTGCAGGCGGGCACGCGGAAGCGGGCCGACCCGTCCTCGCACACGGGCACGGTCCCCAGGATCCGCTTGACGTCCCACGGGCCGTCCAGGCCCATGGCGTCCGGCTCGCCACCCATCCCCTGGTAGGCGAAATGGTAGCTCACGACCCGCAGGGCCTTGATCGTCCCCCGGGGCACACCTCGCAGCCCCGGACCGGCGTACGCGTCGATCAGGTGGACCTCCGCATCCCGCCGGGTCAGGTCCACGCGGTCGGGTACGATCGGGGGCCGGGGAGTCTTCCGCAGCGGAATCGGCTCGAGCAGAGCATAGCCAGGCTGTCGGTGGACCAGCACGACGTTGTCAAACACGTCCGCCACGTATACCCCCCACGGCGCATCCGCCGCCGGCTTGCACGAGACCAGGAAGTACTTGCCTGTCCCGAGCGCAGCCGAGGGGCCTGTCCCGAGCGCAGCCGAGGGATCGGCGAGAGGGTACGGATGCAGGAACTTCGGCCAGCTCTGGGCAATGGGCAGATCGAGAAGCGCAGGAACGACCTTTCGGCCCCGGCCGGGGATTCGCTGCACGGACCCGTCGGCCTCAAACCCGGCCCTGGCCGCGTCGAAGATCACCAGGTCGCCCATTCGCGGCCGGTCGTGGTGCCCCCCCACCACGGCGACGATGCGCCCCGGCCGGCCCGGGATCGGCCGGGCGAAGAACATCGACGCCGGCCAGTAGGAGTTGCTGCCGTAATACGGCATCTGCCCCGTGCCGTCGGGGTTCATGTGGAACAGGATCCGCGAGAAGGCGTGCGGAATGTCGGCATACTCCCACCGGAGGTAGAGCACCCGGCCGTCGGGCAAAACCGTCGGGCACCAGTCGTGGTCCTGCTCGACGGTAAGCTGCCGAATGCGGCCGTCGGGCTCCCGCAGATACAAGTTCGCCACGTGCGCCGAGCCCCGCACGCACGGCACGCCCGTGAAGACCGCCGTGGAGCTGAAGATGACCCGGTCGGCGGCTTCCTGCCCGGCGCGGTCCGGCGAGGCCGGCAGGGCCGGTACGTAGCAGGCGTCGTAGTTGTCCACGTCCGCCTCGTCGATCAGCGGCAACTGTCGAAGGTTCGAGCCGTCCACGTGGACCTCGAAGACCCGCCAGCGCCCCTCGGCCGTCGGCATGGAGAACAGGAGGCGGCCGGCGTCGAAATGCAGGTCCACGTCCCCGACGAACCGCCCGCCGTCCGGGCGGTACAGCGTCGTCAGCTTCCCGTCGGGGCGCACCCGAGAGAGAACGGCGATCTCGTTGTCGTACCCCGTCGGCTTGAGGCTGGAGTTGCTCTGGTAGTTCATGGGCAGCCCGAGGGTGCCCTCCCCGCGTTTCACCAGCAGCAGGCGGTCGAACGCCAGCAGCGGGTTGTCCAGCAGCGCCTCGGAACGGAGCCGACGGAACTCGGCTGCCACCTCCGCGAGGGCCGACGGCGGCGCCTTCGCCGCCAGGAGCCGGTCGTGTGATTTCCGAAGGGCCCGCAGCCGCTGACGATAGCCCGTCCCCCGCGCGTAGCGGGCCCCGAAGGTGGTAATGAGGTCGTCGAGGGCCAGTTCCAGCGCCTTCCACTCGGTCGCCGGCACGCCGCGCGGCCTGTCGATCGGCGACGAGGGCGGCCAGTCCGTCCCGTCAGCCAGGTGTTTCAGGAGATTCCGGCAGAGACCCTCGAAGTTCCCGCGGTACGCGCCGGGGGCGACGTGGTAGTGGGGCGAGAGCCGCCACGCCAGCGCGACGAGCCGCCCTTTGCCCAGCCGGAACTCCAGCAGCGGGTTCTCCGGCCCGCCCGGCGTGCTCGCCAGAAGCACGCCCGGCCCGCCGCCTGTCCCACGAAACCGGGCGAAGGCGGGGAACACCGTGCTGCTCATCCAGAGAACGCCTCGCTCGAGCTCCAGGCCGGCGAAAGCGGGATGTCCTGGCCGGGCCGGTACGAGCCCCGCCTGGCCCCGGTCGTGCCCGAAAGTCACCGGCCGGGTCTCGACTGCGCCGGCGCCCAATCGGCCAACGAGGCCCCCCGCCACACCCGACAGGAGCAGCCCGTGACCGGCACCGACGTACCGGCGAAGCGCCGAGAGGGTCTCCTTCCCCGCGATCGGTCCCGCCGGAGCGGCCCCGTCGCCCAGGTGACACCATACCGCGGCGAACCGGTCGAGCCGCACTGCGCGCCCCTCCGCATCGACGAATTCCCCGCCGGTCGGACGAAGTGGCTGCGCAGCGACGAGCCGAAGCCCCAGCGCACGAACGGCGTCGGACTCCGGCGAAAGCGGCTCGGCTGGGCCCTGGCCCAGGAGCAAGCCGATCTTCCGCGCCGTTGGCCGCGCGGGACCGCCCGGTACCCCCACGGCGAGGACGACTCCTGCAATCTGGACGAGAACGGGGGTCATCTCGCTGTTCCTTGTCTACCGGGCTCGCGCAACGGGCAGACGCCACCGTACCTGCCCCCCGAGCGACTTCAAGGACCACCAGGAGTTGCATACGGACCGGAGGCGGGCATCGCAACTCCACCGGACCACAATGCATTCCCCGGTCAGCCGTCAGGACCCCGTCCGCTCCAGCACCGACTTGCCTTTGGGCAGATCGAGACAAGCGACCACGCCGCCCTCGCGCCGCATCCAGGTCCCCGCGACGAGACCAGAGGCCCGCTTGACGTCCTTCAAGGCCTTCACGGAGCGGCCACGACGCAGCGTTATCCCCCCGGCCCGGACGTCCCGGATCGCCACGGTGAAGGACGGACACGGGAACGGCGCGCTGAACGTCACTCGCCCGGCCTCCGCCTCGATCCGCGTCAGCCGCTTCGCCGCCCAGTAGCGAGCAATCTCGCTGATCTTCATCCAGACCGTCCGGTCGCCGAAGCGCCCTTCCAACGCGAGGACGACCTGTTGGAAGGCCGCAAACCCCTTCTTCGTTCCCTGTGTGTACATGCCGGGCCAATGGCAGAGCATCACGGCGGGCTCGCCGCGCTCGATGAGCTCGACCATCCGGCCGGCGGTGGCGTCCTTGTTGGCATAGCGGTCCGGCTCGGGGGTTCGGTCGCCGTCCCAGTTGCCGAACCAGTCGCCCGTGCCCGCCGGGACGTTTACGACCAGCCGGGGGCTGTCCGTCTCGGCGCCCTGAACGTGCTCGAGTTTCGGCGCGGTGCTCTCCTTGCCGCCGGAGACGTACTTGAAGTAGTGGGGAATCTCGGCGGCGAAGACGTCCCGCACGGCCTGGCCGACCGCTTGCGACAGCTCGGACTTGACCAGGTTCCCGAACCCGCCGGGCGTGGTGATCCCTTCACAGGGCAGCTCGCAGTTCTTCAGGATTCGCAGGGCGTACGCGAGATAGGCGGCCAGCTCGTCGACGCTCTTCTTCGTCCGCGGGTAAGAGTTCTCCATCGTCGCGGAGCTGATCTCGGCAAACGGGCGGCCCGTCTTCAGGTCAATCACCCGCGTGTGCGTGATCATCTCCGGGTGAATGTCCCAGTTGGGCAGCATCAACTCGCGGACGAGCTTCAGGCTGGCCAGGAGTTCCTTCCGCGACCAGCCGGGCAGTTCCCGGTCCAGCCAACCCACGCAACACGGGTACGGTACGACGCTGTACTTGCCCTTCACGCCGTGATCGGCGCACCATTGCCCGAACTCGCGGACGAAGGCGTCGGGGATCTCCCGCGGCCAGGTCTTCCAGGGCTTCTTGTAGATCGCCCGCGTCGGCCAGGCCTCGGCAAACTGCGGCATACAGAAGTGCCCCATGTTCACCAGGCAGGTCGAGTCGTCGATGAAGAACGACAGCGGCACCCGCCCGCGAGGGGGAAGGACTTCGACCTTCCCTGTGCTCTGGTCGACGGGTTTGCCCATCGCCCCCTGCGACACCCCCAGCGTGACGGCCGCCCCGACCGCCGTCGCTCGCACAAATCGCCGCCGCGAACACTTCCGCCTACAAGGATCGCCGTCGCTCATCTCCCGCCTCCGACCCGCCGGCACGCCAACCGCCTCGGGATACCCTACAACGTGGCCCTGATTGTACTGCCGGCACCGGAAACGAACAACCTGCTCTCCATGCCTGCGCCCCTCGCGCC
>Ga0272441_10002328_pt1 | contig 38582 bp, 34 predicted proteins | sample SSMProp6N_FD_193582 | JGI IMG/M metagenome (GOLD analysis project Ga0272441, IMG submission 193582) | Marine sediment archaeal communities from Little Sippewissett salt marsh, Falmouth, MA, United States - SSM-Prop-6N | ecosystem: Environmental > Aquatic > Marine > Wetlands > Sediment ... | reverse complement strand
TGCTTGCCGGCAGCTGTGAGGGTGAAGAGATCATCAACAGGCTATGGAGCCTTACTGATGACTGTGGCAATACGACCACGCACATGCAGGTAATCACCATCATGGACACTATCAGCCCTACCTTTACAGCTCCATTTGATACAATTATTTGTCGGATGCTTGATTGCTCATATGATATCAGTTTAGATATTACAGGAGATGTCACTGATGAAGCTGATAACTGTGACGACAGCCTTGACGCTGTCTATACTGATGATGAATCAGGAGCTTTAGATTGTAGTAATCTTGGGCTGGTAATAAGAACCTGGACCTTGACTGATGATTGTGGAAATACAACAACCCATGCCCAATACATATGGATTGAACCGGTTATTAACCTATCAGCCGAGGGTGACACATTATGTGATGGTGATCAGACAAACATACTGGTTGAAAGCTTAAATACGACATATAACGGAATCAGATATACCTGGACAGTAGCTGACAATCCAAACGTGGAGGGCGAGCAGAACTCAACCGGAGATGGCCAGATGATAGGAACGGCTATTGTAAATACTCTTGACAATACTACAGATATTGCACAGCTTGTTCAATATATTTTAACTCCATGGACAATTAATAACAGTGGAGATAACGAATGTATAGGGAATCAAATTACAGTAGACATCTGGGTTAATCCGACACCACGTGTAATACCTGTAGTGTCTGAGGACAGGATCTGTTCAGAAGATGAAACGGAAGTGGAAATAACGAGCCCCACGGTGATGACTCACGGTGAGCTTAAGTTTGACTATATCGTACATTTTTCAGGTTCTCCGGGAGATCTTACAGGAGACAACAACCCACAAACAGGCCTTGATGAGAGCCATATTATCAACTTCCCCTATACAAACACTTCAGATACAGTGCAATCGGTTTATTACAGCATCCTGCCACGTTCTGAAGGCACAGGATGTGCACCGGGACTGAGAGATACAGCAGAAATAAAAGTACACCCGGAGCCTATGCAGGATCTCTATGTATCCCAGCACCTGACATGTGACAGCAATTTTGATATGGAGCTAACGGTTGAAGTTGCAAAAGGTACAGGTCCTTATGATATAACGTGGTCGGGAGGACCGGCTACATTTATACCGGAAGACTGGCATAATGAATTGGTGGTATATGATCTTCGGGGAGGTATTTATTCAGTAACAGTGACAGATAACCTTGGCTGTGTAACCTTCGATTTGGAAGGTGAATATGAGGTAAGTCCCGACCCGGCCTTTTACCCACTACTTAAAGCACCGCTTAACCAGTTTCATATATCCTGCCACGGGGGCGAGGATGGTGTGATTGAATTTCAATGCTGGGACGGAGAGAACTTCCCCTATACTTACTGGATAGTGAAAAATGAAGAGGATACCGTGTATACGGATGTTCTGACGAGCGCGTCAGAGATAGACTTCATAACAAACCTTGGTGAAGGATTTTATGATTATATACTCCTCGATGATAACGGTTGCTTCTTTAATAGCAGTGTACCAATAGAAATTGTTGCACCTGAACCAATCGAAGCTGAATACAGTCTGAGTGAATACGGAGAATATAACATCAGCTGTAAGGGTTATGATGACGGGTGGATAAATGTTGAAAGTGTCACAGGTGGTAATGGAAGTTATGAATATTTCTGGTATACGGATGACGGCCCGGTAAGCGGGGACAATACCCTGGACCATTTATCAGGGATAAGGGCTGATACTTTCTATATTGATATTACTGACGTCATGGGATGTGTGATGACAGATACCATAATCCTTACTGAACCGGATGGAATAACACCGGGGGAACATGATATAAGCCTTTATCAAGGTGGCTTTAATATTTCTTGCAACGGTGAAAGCGATGGTTACATTAATCTTGAGTTTGAAGGTGGATCAGGTGGCTATACCTACCTGTGGTCTGGACCGGCAGGTTCTGAACTGCAGTTATATGAGAGGAACCAGAGTGGACTCATAGCTGGAGACTACAGCGTAGTGGTGACCGATGCCAACAATTGCGAGATGCCTCTTGAGTTCACACTGACAGAGCCTGAAGTACTAGAAATAATTTTTGAGACTTCACTGACCTATGATGGTGCTTATAATATAGAATGCAATGGTGGTACGGGACAGCTGGATATCACCGTATCAGGGGGAAGCATCACAGGTTACACCTTTGAATGGTCATCTAGGGATGGTAGTGGCTTGAGTCAGGGTATGGAAGACCAGGACGGACTTACAGCCGGCACTTATGTGGTGAAAGTTACTGACCTGAATGGCTGTGAACTGACCGACAGTATAGAACTATCTGAGCCTCCCCAACTGATTGTTGAATCGGAAAAAACAGATATTACATGTGAGTCACCCGGCATGGATAACGGTACTATTACGCTAACCGTACAGGGTGGTGCAGGAGAACCCTATACTTACCTGTGGTCAAATGGATCAACTGACAGGGACCTTACGGGACTGTCTGAAGGCTGGTATGATGTTATAGTAAGAGATCTCTACGGGTGCGAGGCATATGATACCCTCTACATATCACTTCCTCCACCTCTCGAGTTACAGAAGGATACTTCAAATTACAATGGTTATGGTGTGAGTTGTTATAACTCCGGCGATGCTTATATCAATATCAACATGACCAGCGGGGAGCCCCCATATACCTTTAGCTGGACAGGCCCGGATGGCTATACCTCTTCAGAGAGTTCAATAAATAACCTGACTGCGGGTGTGTATGTTCTTACAGTGGAAGATGTTAACTATTGCACCGTCACCGATACCACAATCTTTATTCAGCCCGACACCCTCATAATAAATCTGGATATATCGGAGAGTATTGATGGGGCATATAACATAAGTTGTTATGGTGATAATTCAGGCAGTATTGAAGTCCTGCCCGAAAATTATGTCGGTGATGTAGAATACTTCTGGACAGACGGTTATATGGGTTCTGCAAGGACAAACCTCCCTGCCGGCACCTATGGTGTGATGATTGTTGATGAGAACTACTGTAATGCTGACACTGTAATTACACTCACCCAGCCTGATGCTTTGGTTATTACCGCTGAAATTGTGCAGCCTTACTGTAAAGACATGCCGGATGGTGAAATACTGGCTGAGGCAAGCGGAGGGATCCCGGGATATAGTTACCTGTGGTATGATAATACAAGCTCGCCGCAGAAGGTCAATATTGCTGCCGGAGAGTATCCTCTGACTGTTACGGATGCCAATGGATGCAGCATTACTGATACTATAGTGGTTACATCTGAACAGGAAGTCTGTATAACCATTCCAAATGCGATATCTCCCAACGGGGATAATATTAACGATGTATGGAATATTGAAATGATACAATTATACCCCGAGGCTGAGATAAAGATATTCAACAGGTGGGGTGAAATAGTATGGGCTTCAGAAAAGGGTTACCCGGAGCCATGGGATGGCACCAGTAACGGTAGAAAATTGCCGGTCGACTCCTATCATTATATAATTAATTTACATGATGGCACCAAACCGGTCATTGGTGACGTTACAATAATAAGATAGAAGGATTATGACTTCTGGGAAAAGGATACTGTTTTTTATTGTGTTTGTTAGTCTGGCAGCTGCATCTGCAGCTCAGCAGATGCCTCTGTATAGTCAGTATCTTTTCAATGAATATCTAATTAATCCGGCTGTTGCAGGTAGCGACGGATATACAAGCATAAATCTTACTGCAAGGGAGCAGTGGCTTGGCTATTCAGGAGCACCGAGAACATATTCATTCAGTTACCAGACCAGGCTCTTAAAAAGAAGTTATATAATAAAAGGTTCGACTGCAAGAAGGAAGGTATTTAAGCCGGGGAGGGATGGCAAAGTTGGTTTAGGAGGATATATTTTCAGTGACAGGAACGGCCTTGTTCAGCGAACAGGTCTACAGGCAAGTTATGCTTACCACACATGGATACAGGGTAGTACGCAACTTTCGTTTGGTCTGTCGGCAACAGCATTTCACTTCAGGATTGACGAGGAGAGGATAAGACTTGAAGATCCGGATGACCCCATATTATACAGCGACCTAAGAAAGGGAGTATTCATCCCTGATGCCAATTTCGGTGTCTACATTCTCAATTACAGGTTCAATGCCGGTTTTTCTGTTGAACAACTGTTTCAATCTTATATAAAGATGGGTAATCCTGCATATAAGAACCTTTCACTTCTTCGTCATTATTACCTGTTCGGCTCATATTCATTTCCTATTGACAGCAAGAGTGAAATAGAGCCTAATTTTATGTTCAGGATGTCGGAACAGTTAAAACCACAATTTGATATAGGTATCAGATATACCTTTCTGGATGATTTCTGGGGAGGGCTTACTTTTCGAAGTGCTAATACAATAATTACATCTATAGGAACAAGGTGGAACGATATGTATTTCGGGTATGCTTTTGATTATTCTTTCAATGAGATACAGAACTACACTTTCGGCTCTCACGAAATAATTGTGGCCATTAAAATTGGCAGCAGCACAAGGAGATACCGTTGGCTTGACCGTTACTGATCTTTCCTGAAAAAATATATCAGCGAACTGGTTTTGTTAATATTGAAAATTGATATACAAAGGGAAATAAGGCCTGTTATCATCCCTTTGAAAAGAGGGAAGAATGATTTTTTGTATTTCTCACTCATTGCTGACACATAAAAAGCATCTAAAGGAAGTCGCTTTTTTTGCTGGAGTTTAAAGTGATACTCATTCGCCAGGATCTGTATAGTATCAGGATTAAAATGCCAGAGGTGGCGCGGCACATCCCAGGCCGCCCATGAATCCTTATATTTTACTGCATCATAGGATAGATGATTTGGGACAGCTATTACCAGCAGACCTTCCTTCTTCAGGATGCGATATGCGAAATCCAGGTATTCGCGAGGATTGTAAAAATGTTCCAGTGTATGCCACATGGTTATGATATCCATGCTGCCTGTCTTAAAATCATTTATGTTTTCAGGGGCCAGAAGAAATAAATCATTATTAGATTGCGCAAATTCCCTTGCCTCCCTGCTTATTTCGATACCCTTACATTCCCATCCCTTTTTCTTAAGATACATTGGAAAGTAACCGGTGCCCGACCCTATGTCGAGTACATCTGCTGTTTTTAATCCGGATGCCTTCCTCAGCATTCTTAATTTTGTCGATAGCATAAATTTACGGGCAATGTGATAAACCTTATTCATCAACCCTACCCCGGTATCGGAATGGGAAATATATTCTTCAGACTGGTAGTACGCGGCAGATTCTTGTTCGTCGGGATAATTAGTGGAAAACACAAAAGTGCACGAAGTGCAAATGCAAACAGGAAATTTTTTTCCTGATACCAGGAAATCAGTACATTCATGTAATACATCTATACTTCCTGCTCCGCACAATGGGCACTTATTGTGACTGATCATATGACTGTCCGGTTTTTTTCCTGATCAGGTAGAAAATATATGCTGCTATAACAAGAAACAGAAGTACTGAGCCTGCAAGAGATACACGGTTACCTGTTTTATAGGACCCGGGTTCAAACCTGAATACTATCTCGTGTTGTCCTTCGGGTATAATCATTCCTCTTAAAACATAGTTTACACGAAAATGATCTTCAGTATTTCCATCAATATAGGCAATCCATCCTCTTGGATAATATATCTCGGAGAAGACAACCAGTTTTGTTCCGGGTGCCTGGTATTCATAAGTTAATTCGTTGGCCTTATACGATACAAGCCTGATGGATCCGGATGAAGAGGTATCAAATCTTACTCCATCGAGTCGCGATGACAGGTCCTTATTAACCACTGCCTCTCTTGCAGGATCAATTTCATTAACAGCCTCAAGTTCTTCATCGGGGTTTTCAGCCAGGCGGTAGTAATCGGCAAACCACGCGTTTCCAAGTGCTCTGTCATTGACAATTGGCGGTCCTTCCGGGTTTATTATTATATACCTGGTGTTTAGCATGTTAATGGCGTTTAGGTCTTTAAGGATACTATCAACCTGATCCAGGGTGGTAATATTGTTAAGTGAATTAGTGAACCTGTTAAGTTCGGGGCTTATACAGTGTTCAATAAGATCCTGATAACGTCGTATTTTGGCTCCGTGATAGCCGCCTATTGAATGGTGAAGATATGACGTTGTACCATCGTTGAAAGGGCTTACTGTAAGGTTCAGCACCCTGTAGACCGTAGTGTCACTTAGTATATACTCATCAGCAACAGTAGGATTGAATACTTTCTCAGCTTCACTCTGTCTTACGAAATCATCATTATTGAGGTATCGTTTATTTACAGCCCACATATCTATCAGAATAAGTGAGGCCAGGGCGATTAAAGCATAGATATTTTTAAGCTTTTTAGTATATGCCAGGTATATGACTGCTGATCCTGCTACTATAAAAACAAGTGATCTCAGGGCATCATTCCTAAGCATCTCTTTTCTGTCTGCAATAAGCGATTCTTTGAGCCAGTCAGGGAATTGAGCTTCACCTGGAGAAATAAAGGAGCCTGCCAGACCGGGGAAGAGCAAGAAGAGCAGCAAAATACCACCGGTTATACCAAGTCCTATCTTAAATGCTTTCAACAGCTCAGACTTTTGTAGATCCCATCTTAGTATTCTGTCAAGTGCCAGGATGGCAAGCAGTGGCATGCACAATTCGGCAATAACCAATATCATGGTGACAGCCCTGAACTTATTGTAACCCGGAAAGAAGTCAAAGAACAGGTTTGTCATGAACATAAAATTCTTTCCCCAGGCCAGCATTATCGATAGAATGGTGGCAATCAGCAGCCACCATTTTAGTGGTCCTTTGATAAGAACCAGGCCCATGATGAACAAAAGGAAAATTATAGCACCTATATATACCGGTCCACTGGTACTTGGTTGTGTCCCCCAGTACTGTAATATACCCTGTGTATATTGTCCGGCATTATTCCGTCTTAGTGTTTTAACTGTTTCCGAATTCCTGTCAAAAGGTTGTGATGCACCACCTTTAAAATTGGGGATTAATAAGGTCAGTGTCTCGTCAATTCCGTAACTCCAGTTAGTTGCATATGACCGGTCCAGGCCTGATGTTTTATCCTCCTGATTACTGCTTAGCTCCGATTCCCCTCTCATCGAAAATTTACCATACTCATAAGTTACATAAAGGTTGGCAAAATTGATTGACAGGGCTATTAAGGCTGCACCTGCAAGCATTAGGGTAGTTTTTATTAGGTCTGGCAATTTCTTATTCCTTATTGAATGTACCAGTTCGGCAATCCCGAAGATCAGAACTATCATGAAGGTATAATATGTTATTTGCAGATGATTTGCAATAAGTTGCAGGGTGAGGAACAGAGCAGTTAAAACTGAACCGGCAATCCTGTCACGCCGGTAAGCATATACTATGCTACCAATGACAGGAGCCATAAATGCCAGAGCCATTGCCTTGGTATTATGGCCCGCATCCAGGATAATAAAGAAGTATGATGAAAATCCGTATGCAATTGAGCCCAGTAAAGCCAGCCAGGGCTTAACCCGGAAGGATATAAGCATTATATAAAATCCCAGCATCAGTAAAAAAATAGGGGCAACAGGGATGCCAGGGGCTCTGAGAATATTGTACAAAGGTTTGAACAGGTTACCGGGATAATAAGTTGATATAAGATAAGCCGGCATACCACTGAACATTGAATTGGTCCACAAAGGTTCTTCATGATATTCCTCCCTGTGATCTATAATCTCTTTGGCGCTTCCTGCAAAAACTGTTGTGTCATTGGTCTGAAGTACCTTATTGTCAAGTGTTGGATAGAAATATACCAGGGTGATTATTATAAAGGTCAAAACTGCTACCAGGTGCGGTAAATACTTCTTTGTTGAAGGAGCTATCGACATATTTAATGTATTGATATTAATGTATATTTGTATTGATACAAAAATAACTTTTTTAATTTAATACCTGTCTTGGGACTAATTCAACAACAGACAATCAAGGGCACTATATATTCATTCCTTGGTGTGGTACTGGGTTTTGTAAACATTGCCATCTTATCACCGCTGATATTCACTACTGACCAGATAGGTCTCACACAGGTAATGATAGCTATTGCAACGATCCTTTCCCAGGTCGGAAGCCTGGGTTTTAATAATGTCACCAACAGGTTATTTCCTTACTTCAGGGCAAAAGAGAAAGGGCATAATGGTTATCTTTCACTTGCCTTCCTAATAACGACGACGGGTTTTATCGTTTGCCTCATAGGGCTCGTCCTGTATATGCCTTCATTTATCGAGGGCAATCGTGATAAATCTGCATTGCTTTCTGAATATGCCTGGTATATACCAGTACTTTTGGGTTTTCTCATGCTTTTCACGCTTTTGGATAATTATTGCAAGGTGTTATTCAAAGCTGTTCTGGGTACTTTCCTGCACGATTTTGTGCTGAGACTGGTGATCCTGGCTTTATTATTGTCATTTTACTTTCAACTGATAGATTTTAGCACTTACGTATTATTGTTTGTCCTTTCCCAAGCTGTCCCTTCACTTGTGATTATCATATACCTGCTTTTCAAGGGTGAATTCAGGTTTACGGGTTTCAGGGATATAATCACACCTGATTTCAGCAAACAGATTATCAGTTTATCAGTGTTCGGAATAGTAGCAGGGTTAAGCACTATTGCATTAACTACAATTGATAAATACCTGGTCAACAGCTTTGAGGGACTGGGTGATGCAGGGGTTTATTCAATAGCTGTATATTTCGCAACCCTCATATTAATACCTTCCAGATCGCTGGGTAAAATTGCGGTACCGGTTGTATCCGAAGCATGGAAAAATAATGACCGCAAAGTGATTCAGGATGTATATTATAAAAGCAGCATTAATCAGTTACTTGTTGGTCTTCTGATCTTCGTGGGTATAGTTGCCAATATGAACAATATTTTCAGGATTCTGCCACCTGAATATGCAAAAGGGGAGACGGTAATAATCTTTTTTGGACTGGCTAATATAGTGAGTGCCTCTGCCGGGGCTTGCAAGATAATACTTTCAACCTCTTCTCATTACAGGTTCCAGGCTTACCTGATGATAATATTTATTGCAGTTGTTATAATCAGCAACCTGATTTTGATACCCGCCATGGGAATAACAGGGGCTGCAGTGGCATCACTTATCTCCATGTTTATATATACCGGTTTAACAGTAATTGCGCTCAAGAAGTTTTTTGGATTGTGGCCGTTTAATAAGGTTCATCTTTTAGTATTGATATGCTCAGTGATCATTTATTTAGCTGCAGGCTTATTACCCGAACTGCAATTGATACCTGACATATTAGTGAGGAGCCTGTTAATTGTCCTGGCGTTTACAATAATCATGATAGTGTTCAGGATTTCCGATGATGCCCTGAATTTGTTTAATACTATCTTAAGTTATTTTAAAAGGAAGTCCTAATATCTTTCGGCATATACAGCATAATATCGCGGATATATATATCTGAGCACCGGTCTTATACCTATTTTATTTGATGGGCTGGTCCATTTTTCGCTACTAATTATTTTCCATCCTGATTTCTCAAGCAACCAGTCAAATTGCCAGTCTTCAAATTCATGGTAATGACGATCCAGGGGATCTGATGCACTCCTGTAAGCCCTGGCAAACCAGAGCCTCAAAGGAATGGTGGCGATTAGTTTTTCAGAAGGCAGTTTCTTCAGTAGTTCAAAGGGAGATACCAGGTGTTCAAGTATTTCAAAGGCAGTGACGATATCAAATGATCCGTATTTTTCTTCCAGGTTATTATCTATATCAAGATCTTCGCCCATGGTGTTGGTAATCTTATAACCCTCGCCAATGAGAATTTGAGATAGTTCATTTTTAATACCCAGATCCAGTACTGAATGTGAGGGGTCAAGGAATTCAGATGCGAATTTAATTGTCCTGGAATATCTCTTAAGCACGCTAATATGTATTTTGTTTAATGATCATTTCAAGTTTGATTTTATAGACCTCTGTACATCTTTATCAATTTTTTTTCTTCATTACTCCAGTTATATCTCTGGATGATCCAATTCCTGCCATTAGTTGTTTTCAGATATTCTGTACCACGAAGAATCATTTCTATTTTGCCAACAAGTTCCTCTATATTATCATGTTGATATATAAAGCCACCCGAAGTCTCCCTTATTATTCTTTCGACCGGATTACAATTAGAGGCCAGTATTGGCAAGCCTGTATACAAGTAATGGAAGAGTTTATGTGGTATTGTGTTATCGGTGTGAGAGCTCTTTATATGGGGGATAAGTGCGATATTGGCCTGGGCTAATAATTCAAACACCTTATTTTCAGGTTGCCATCCATAGAATTTCACATAGTTGTTCAGGTTCAGCGAGTTACACATTTTTTTCAGATGTTTGAGATAACTGCCGTCTCCAATAATCCATAATTCAGCCTTGTCCCCTGCATTGTCAATCCTTGAAAATGCCTTGAGAATGTTTTGTAAACCCCTGTGGTATGTTATACCTCCCTCATATATAAAAATAATTTTTCCACTGTCAGATTCACTTTTTGATTTTTGCGGAAGATTATCTTTAAGGTTCACAGTGTTTGAAATAACATTTATCTCCTGCAGACCGATGTTTAATGAAAGAATTCTTTCTTTTGCTTCTTCAATAACAACAATTATTCTGTCAGCTTTTTTCAGGTATATTTTTTCATATTGCTCCCATTGTCTTATACTGCATAGCAATTTACCCAGAGCACCCTGTGTATGAGGCGAAACACTTAGCAGCCCCGGCCAGTTTTCGTGCAGGTCGAGTACTATCTTGAAATTAAATTGTTTTTTCAGGTCATTTACTGGTTTAATAAGGGGAAGGTCATGAATATGAATAACATCATAGGATTGATTATCTAATAATTTTTTCAGCTTTGTCTTCCAGTATATGAAATATAGTGGAATTTTAAGAACCGCGACACTGCTTTTTCTGATTAACCGACCAGGGAAAATCCTGTGGACACGCGCTGTTTTATAAACGTCTGTTTCTAATTCTCCTTTAGAACCTGTACATATAATGTGTACTTCGAAACCTTTATCCAGCAAGGCGTCAACTTCATTCTCCACCCTTTTATCCGGTGGGAATGATGACTCAAGTGTCATAAGAATTTTCATAGGTTTATATGAGTAGAACTATAAACATGGTAAAATTAGATATCTTTTAATTCTTCTGACAGCATTCCAGTTAATAACCTTCGTTCATATTTAACAGGGACCTTATATTTCATTTCATCTGTGCCTTCTGGGACGAGCTTTGTAATATCCACAGTGTCCTGCTTATCGAATACCCTGCCAGCATCACATTCTTTTATTATACGGGCAGCGTCCCCATCTTTTGGGCCTATTAAGAGTATTGGAATCCCGGTTCTCAGGTACTCGAATAATTTACCGGTAATGATTATCTTATTCCCCTGGTGATCAGGTATAAGAAGCAAGAGAACAGAAGAGGCTGCCATATATTTTATGGCCGAATCATGTGACAGATATTGAATAAAATGTACAAGATCGTGATCGAGCTTTGAAAATATTGCGCTTTTAATTGTATCTGGGAACTGCCCCACTAAGTTCAGTTCAAAATCAATATTCCTGTTTTTTAATGATGATAATCCATTAATAACAGGTTCCACCGGGTATTGATCTGAAAGTGTACCGACATAAGTTATTATTAATTTCTTCGGATCATTTTTAATTTTCACAGTCCTGAAATCCTCTTCATCATATCCGTTTGTTATGACGGATACTTTTTTCTTAACATGACCCAGTTTTAGTGAGAACAATTCAGCCAGACTGGTACCAACTGTTATAATTTTATCTGCATGTTTCAGAACCTTCTTTTCCAGAATCCTGTCATACATCTTCGCGGGCCATGTACCGTAGAATTTTCGGTAATAGTATATATCTGTCCAGGGATCCCTTAAATCGCATATCCATTTTACCCATGGGAATCTGGATTTTAGTTTCAAGCCTATCAATTGTGTTGAGTGTGGAGGGCTGGTTGTCACAACATACTTTACACCTTCCTGCCTTATCAGTTCAGAAGCCTTTCTTATAGCATACCTGTTCCACCCTTTCCTTGGGTCGGGGATAAAGAAATTACCCCTGATAAATCGGGCTATCCGTCCCCGGAGCCTGTTATTACTTAAGTTGATGCTCCCTGCCTCTATTCTGGATTTCCTTCCATAGCCGAGAAAGAAATAATTCAGGGCTTTTGTTTTATATACTTTAAGATCAGGATTTATATCTTTTTCCAGACTTTCATCCACTGCCGGATATTTAGCGTACTCAGGATCAATGGTCAACACAATAGGTTCCCATCCGTATTCCGGAAGGTACCTGGCAAATTTAAGCCATCGCTGCACACCTGCACCACCGCAGGGAGGCCAGTAGTATGTAATGATCAGTATTTTATTATTCAAAGGCATGGATACCTTATTGAGAGGTTAAGAATTTCGAATATCGCATGTTGAAAATAGAATTATGAATTTGAGCCCAATAATTCATAACTCATAATTCATAAATAATAATTAGTCCTGGTCGAGTCTTCTCAGGAAGCTGCTCATATCAACCTTATCTGATATTATATCTTTCAGTTTATCTACATGTATCCTTTCCTGTTTCATGCTGTCACGGTACCTGATAGTAACAGTGTTGTCCTGGGTAGTCTGGTGGTCTATAGTAATACAATATGGTGTGCCTATCGCATCCTGTCTGCGGTATCTTCTTCCTATTGAATCTTTTTCTTCATACTGGCAATTGAAGTCATATTTAAGATCCTCCAGTATCTTTCTTGATATTTCGGGCAGGCCGTCTTTCTTTACCAGTGGCAGTATTGCCAGTTTCACAGGTGCAAGCACCGGGGGCAGTTTAAATACGGTCCTGGTATCAGTTGTGCCATTATCTTTCTTTATCTCTTCCTCGTGATAAGAAGCCGATATTATCTGGAGAAATATCCTGTCGAGTCCCAATGATGTTTCCACCACATAGGGTACGAATGATTCATTGGTATCAGGGTCAAAATACTGCAATTTCTTACCACTGAATTTCTGGTGCTGACCAAGGTCAAAATCTGTGCGTGAATGTATACCTTCCACCTCCCTGAAGCCGAACGGGAAATTAAATTCTATATCGGTGGCAGCGCTGGCATAATGAGCCAGTTTTTCATGGTCGTAAAACCGGTAATTGTCATCTCCCAGTCCAAGGGCTTTGTGCCACTTCATTCTTTCATCCTTCCAGTGTTCGAACCATTCATTCTCAGTACCGGGCTTAATGAAATATTGCATTTCCATCTGTTCAAATTCTCGCATACGGAATATGAACTGGCGGGCAACAATCTCGTTCCGAAAAGCTTTACCTATCTGAGCTATTCCGAAAGGCAGCTTCATCCTGCCCGTCTTTTGTACGTTGATATAGTTTACAAAAATTCCCTGAGCTGTCTCAGGACGGAGATAAATTTTCATTGCGCCATCGGCAGTGGAGCCCATCTCGGTTGCGAACATAAGGTTGAACTGTCTGACATCAGTCCAATTTCTTGTACCTGATACCGGACAGGCAATTTCATAATCGAGTATTATCTGCTTCAGTTCTTCCAGGTCATTATTATTCATTGCCTTAACAAACCTGCTGTTAAGGGTATCTGTTTTTTCCCTGTAACCAGTCACTCTCGGGTTTGTTTCCCTGAACATTTTTTCATCAAATGAATCACCGAATCTTTTTCTTGCCTTTTCTATTTCCCTTTCAATCTTGGCTTCAAGTTTTTCCCTGTGTTCCTCTATGAGGTCATCGGCCCGGTACCTTTTCTTAGAGTCCTTGTTATCAATAAGAGGGTCATTAAAAGCATCCAGATGACCAGAGGCTTTCCATGTTTTTGGGTGCATAAATATGGCTGAATCAAGCCCCACTACATTTTCATGAAGCAAGATCATACTATCCCACCAGTATTTTTTGATATTATTTTTGAGCTCAACCCCGTTCTGACCATAATCATACACGGCACTCAAACCGTCATATATTTCACTCGACTGGAAAATAAATCCGTATTCCTTGCAATGTGCTATAAGGTTCCTGAAAACATCTTCTTTTGACATTCTTCATGTTTTTCAATATGTCAGGCAAAAGTAAATCAAAAACTTTGCTTTTACAATTTGATTTCAAAGCTTACGTGTATTACCTATATTTGTATTTTTAATCATTGTTCCTCATTTATTCTGAGATGGTAAATAAAACAGATTTTCTTGTTATCGGTTCGGGTATAGCAGGGTTGTCTTTTGCCCTTAAAGCTGCTGAGAAAGGAAAAGTTTGCCTTATTTCAAAAGTTCAACTAAATGAATCCAATACAAAATATGCGCAGGGAGGTATTGCCTCGGTCATGTATCATCCTGACAGTTTTGAGAAGCATGTAGGAGATACTATAAATGCCGGTCATGGTTTCTGCAATGAAGAGATTGTTCGTATGGTAGTGACTGAAGCGCCTGAAAGGATACGTGAACTTGTAGACATGGGTGTTAAGTTTGACCGCGACAGTGATGGCAAGTATGACCTGGCAAGGGAGGGAGGACATACCGAATACAGGATCCTGCATCATAAGGATAATACGGGTGAGATTATTGAGGAAACACTTGTTGATTTAGTGAGATCACATCCCCGGATAGAAATATTTGAAAATCATTTTGCAGTTGACATTATCACACAGCACCACCTCGGTGAGAAAGTTACAAGAGCGAGGAAAGATATAGCTTGTTTTGGAGCTTACATCTTTAATACAAAGAGCAAAGAGGTTTCAACATTTCTGTCAAAAATAACAGTAGTAGCGACAGGGGGTATTGGAAACCTTTACCAGACAACCACAAATCCTGTGATCGCCACCGGTGATGGTATAGCAATGGTTTACAGGGCAAAAGGCTTAATAGAAAACATGGAATTTATACAGTTCCATCCCACATCATTATATAACCCGGGGGAAAGGCCATCTTTCCTTATAACTGAAGCACTGCGCGGCTTTGGCGCGGTATTGAGGAACTCACAGGGAGAGAAATTCATGAATCGTTATGATGAACGTGGCTCCCTTGCTCCGAGAGATATTGTCGCCCGGGCTATTGATACCGAAATGAAAGTGAGAGGTGATGATTTTGTATTTCTTGACTGCACACATCTTGATCCGCATGAGCTCAAAGAACAATTTCCAAATATAACACGTAAATGTCAAAGCCTGGAGATAGACATAAGCAGGGATCTTATACCTGTTGTACCTGCAGCTCATTACATGTGTGGGGGAATAAAGGTTGATATGAACGGGCAGACTACCATCAATAATCTTTTTGCAATTGGTGAAGTTTCCTCTACGGGTCTTCACGGTGCAAACAGGCTTGCTTCAAACTCCCTGCTGGAGGCGGTGGTCTATGCCCACAGGGCTGCAGTTCATTCTGCGGGCAAACTGGATAAGACCAGTTTGCAGGATAATATACCCGAATGGAATATTGAGGGAACAAAGCATCCGGAAGAAATGGTGTTGATAACCCAGAGCTATAAAGAGGTGCAGGCGATACTTAGCAATTATGTTGGTATTGTAAGGTCAGACTTGCGCCTGGCACGTGCTCTCAGGCGTCTTCAGATAATTTACGAAGAAACAGAGAAGTTGTATAAGAAATCGGTTCTCAGTCCAAAATTATGTGAATTGAGAAACCTTATAAATGTTGGATACCTGGTAATAAAAATGGCTCAGAAAAGACATGAAAGCCTGGGATTACATTATACACTGGATTATCCTGAAAGAAAAGTATCTGAATTTTAATTTTAGATTAATCATATGTTTTTTGAATCAGCTTTAGAAGGTAAGAATGCAATATGGCGATACCTCATTATGTTTATCGTAGTTTTTGCCGCAACAAACACAATTGGTGCTTTGCCACTGATTATTGTAATAGTCCTGAAGGGAGTTGCCAACCCTGAAATACTGGATACCTCATCCGAGAACCTGATGGACCTGTCAACATATGGTATCGATCACAACACAGGCCTGGTTTTAATGATATTCCCTTTCATTGTAGGATTGATTATCATGTTTGTTTTGATGAAGCCAATGCACGGGAGAAATTTTAAAACTCTTTTCAATGGAGGGGCAAACCTCAGGTGGGGCAAATTTATAATTAGCGCTCTTGTGTGGTTTTTGCTTATGGGAATATACCTGTATATCAGCATTCAAAATAACCCGGAAAATTTTACCGTGAACAATACATCAAAATCGTTGATCTGGCTAATTATTATCGCTTTATCCCTGATACCTTTCCAGACTACTTTTGAAGAAATACTCTTCAGGGGATACCTGATGCAGGGCGCAGGTGCATGGTTCAGAAATAAGTGGATGCCCCTGCTTATAACATCAATATTTTTTGGGCTTATGCACTCTTTTAATCCGGAAATAAAGGAATATGGTTTCTTGACTATGATGCCGCAGTATGTTTTTTACGGACTCGTTTTCGGGTTAATAACTATAATTGATAATGGTATTGAGATTGCTATGGGTGCCCATGCAGCAAATAATATTTTTCTTTCAGTCTTTGTAACACAGAAATCATCTACTCTGCAGACTGCTGCTGTATATGAACAGAAAGAGGCTTATCCATGGCAGGATTTTTTATCGCTGCTGGTCGTGTCTGTGATTTTTGTGGTTATTATGGGGATATTAAACAAATGGTGCTTCAGGGAGATATTCAAATTTAAACGTTATTCCTAGCGCAATTTTTTACTATTTGCTGTGTCTAATAAAAAAGACACAGAAAAAATACTGAGTGAATCTCGATAGATACTATAACGAAAAAGTACTGGTCAATGCACTTATTGAGGGAGATGAAGGTGCATACAGATATGTTATAAGAATGTACAGGGAGCCTGTTATAAGGCTTTGCCGGGGATTCACCGGATCATTTGAAGATGCTGAGGACCTTGCACAGGATATCTTTTTAGAAGTAATCAGATCTGTAGGTAAATTCAGGTCACAATCAACCGTGTCGACATGGATATACAGGATAGCTGTAAATAAATCTCTTAATTATATAAGGGACAATAAAAAAAGAAATTACGATAAATTCGGCAGAGGTGATGAAGAGTCATTCAGGGGGGGTGATGAATATGATGCAGACATCCCCCTGGTAAACAAAGAGCATGCCGAGGCATTACACAATGCACTGAACAAACTGCCGGAGGCACAGCGAACAGCTTTTATACTTAGTAAATACGAAGATCTCAGATATTCCGAGATTGCCGATATAATGAGAACAAGTATCTCATCAGTGGAATCACTCCTTTTCAGGGCAAAGAGGAATTTACAGGACAAGCTGAGGGAATACTACGAAAAAAACCTGAGCTAGCCCGCAAGTTTTTTTAAAACCATGTGTCTAAAATAATAGAAAGAATAAAAATGGAATGCAGTAAAGTACATAATGACCTTTTCTTTTATTTAGAGGGAAGCCTTGATGAAAAGAGTAACGCCGACATTAAGCATCACCTGGGGACATGCAAAAGATGTTCTCATTTTGCTGATATGCTCAGGGCAAGCCTTGATGTCATAGAATACGAAAAAAAGGTCGGTGAAGATAATGACTTTGCAGACAGGATAATTGATGAGTTATCAGGGAAGGGGAAGAAAAGGAAGACTTATCCTTTAAGTATCTTAAGGTATGCAGCAGCAGCAGCAATAATCATCTTTGGCGTTTTTACAGGGATTAATATAGCCAGATTAGCATCAGGATATGATCAAAACGGGCTTACAGAGATGAGTGAAGAGACATACTACCTGAATGACATGTACCAGGAACCCATTGAGAGCTTCTTTCTGATAAATTATGAGGATTATGAATAGGGCAACTATATATATTGTAATAATAATTTTCCTGCTGGTTACGAATCTGGCTACCATATTTACCATCGTCACCCTGAATAGGAAGGAGCAGGAAACAGTTGCTGAACCCCCTGTGATAGAACTTCCAAGAGATCGAAGGGTCGGTTATTTTCATAACCAGTTAGGCATAACTGATGAACAGTTTCCAGCTTACAGGGATTACAACAGGAATTTTAATATGAATGCAGGCGATCTTACTGTTAGGATGAGAGAACTGCGCCAGCAGATGGTCGATGAAATGGCATCTGAAAACCCTGATACGATTAAGCTGAATGATATAGCAGCAGAATTTGGAAGACTGCATGAGGAAATGAAAAAACTTACCATAGAATACTACTTTAACCTTAAATCAATATCTAATGAGCAGCAGAGGGAAAGGTTGCACTTTATGTTCAATGATATGCTCAACCCCGAGGGTGCAATATATGGGAGGGGAAGAGGAGGTGCAGGTCGTGGTATGAGAAGATATCCCGGAAGGATACAAAGAGATTTTCAATTTGAATAAATAAATAGGTATAACAATTAAAATAAAGATTATGAAAACTAAAATCAGATTTATTGCACTGGCTGCAATTTTGATTTTTGCCGGCACCCTTGCAGGCAATGCACAATATGGCAGGTTAAACACAAATAACTACAGGCAACCTCTCGGGTATTGTCTGGATATACCAGGGCTGGATGATCAGCAGAAGCAAAGGATAACTGAAGTTAATGAAGCACATCGCAAGAAACTTGATGAACTCAGGCTTAAAAGGCAAAATGCTGCTACATTCGAAGAAATGAACGAGATAGGTGCAGCTATGTTATTGCAACATAATGATCATATAAAACAGGTTAAAGCTTTACTTACCGAGGAACAGAAAGAATATTTAAACAATACTTACTTCGGTATGGGCCCCAGGGGTTTGCGTCAGGTGCCTGCTTATGGCAGGGGAGCAGGACGTGGATACCGTAATTTTGCACCAGGCAGAGGTATGGGTCGTGGCAGAGGCAGGGCTGCTTATGGAGGCCGCGGACTGGGACCATGTGGAGCAGGCTATGGCCCTGGAGGCTATGGTTACTGGTATGACCAGGACTGATGATATGAGATATAAGATTGCCTCGCGGCGAGATCGAATCACTCGCTTGCCTGCGGCAAACCCGAGATTCTCGGTTAACGATTTAAGATCTTAGATTTATTGCTTTGTATTTCTTAAATCTAACATCTTTAATCTTATATCTAAAATCAAAGAGGTTTTTAAAAGGAATCGGATGGAGAAGACCACTTAATTCTTATATATTCGAGGATATCGAGTATCTCCCCGGGGTCTAGTGTTGTCAAAAGCTTCAGTCGCGTTTCTTTAAAATTAGGAAGCCCCTTAAAATAGTTGGATAGATGCCTTCTCATTTCATAGATCGCCCTGTTACCTTCTTTATGTTCAATTGATTTTTTTAGATGGAAGGTGGCAATATTCACTTTTTCATCAAGATCTGGTTCAGGAAGACAATCACCTGTCTGCAGGTAATGCTTTATTTCCCTGAATATCCAGGGACGGCCAACAGTCGCCCTCCCTATCATTATACCATCAACACCATAATGCCTGAAGACATATTCTGCTCTTTCCGGGCTGGTGATATCCCCATTACCTATTACCGGGATAGTAATCCTGGGGTTATTACTGACTTCTCCTATAAGTCTCCAGTCAGCATCCCCCTTGTACATCTGTGATCTTGTCCTGCCGTGAATGGTGATAGCCGATATGCCAACATCCTGGAGCCTTTCAGCTACTTCCTGAATATTTTTGTTTTCTTCATCCCATCCCAGTCTCGTTTTAACTGTTATGGGGAGTCTGACAGCTTTTACGATGGCATCAGTCATTTCTACCATCAGGGGAACATTCTTCATCATCCCTGATCCGGCACCCCTGTTGGCTATTTTTTTCACCGGACATCCGAAATTAATGTCAATAAGCTCCGGACCCGCTGATTCAGCTATCCTTGCTGCCTCAACCATCGATTCAATCAGATGACCGTATATCTGTATACCTATTGGCCTCTCACTGTCATTTATATCAAGTTTCCTTACACTTTTGGCCCCATCCCTGATAAGTCCATCTGATGAAACAAATTCGGTATAAACCATGTCGGCACCATATTGCTTACAGATGCTTCTGAATGAGGGATCGGTTATATCCTCCATGGGAGCTAGAAATAGTGGCCTGTCGCCAAGATATGTATTCCCTATGTTCAAAGCCGGGATTTAAATATTCTTACCTAATTAATTATCTTCGGTGCAAAAGTAGCAAAATGACAGATTATTCGGAATTGATACCCTTAAGTGAAAAGAAACCTTTTATACAGTTTCTGGTATCGATGTTTCTGATGCTGCTTATTTCTTTAATTGGTCTGTTAATTACCATATTAACAGCATGGCTCATTTTTGGCATTGCCCCTGGTGAAGCTGATTTATGGCAGCCTGCTCCAACAAACAGGTATATTTACTATTTTAAGTACCTGCAGACCTTTCAGCACTTATCAATGTTCCTGATTCCGGCACTGGCAGTAGCCTTCTTTATGCGTGGAGATATATTTTCTTACCTGGGGCTTAATAAGAAACCAGGTATGATATCTGCACTATTGAGTGTATTGTTTATCGTATTCATTATCCCTCTTAACAGTTACCTCTCATGGCTTAATTCCGGGTTGGATTTACCACATTGGCTAGGCTGGCTTGAGAGCTGGATGGTTGATAAAGAACTTGAGTCAGAAAGGTTGACCCAGATTCTGATGAATGCCAGCAATATGGGTATACTGTTCATTAATATATTAATAATAGCAATTATCCCGGCCGTCGGGGAGGAGTTTCTTTACAGGGGAGTTTTACAGAATATATTTACACGCTGGCTTAGATCTGGCAACATGGCAGTTATACTGACTGCCTTCCTTTTTAGCGCTGCACACCTCCAGTTTTATGGTTTTTTGCCACGCTTCATACTTGGTTTGGGGTTTGGATATATGTATCTATGGTCCAAGAACATATGGCTTCCTGTTCTGGCTCACCTGGTAAATAATCTTGTGCCTGTTATCCTATCTTATTTTATGGGATGGGATAATATCAATAATACAATTGATGAGATTTCTGCCCGTGATGGGTTGTTTATGGTAATACCCGCCTTTATAGCTGTACTTATTTTATTTAATATCCGTAAAGAAAGTCAGGCGAGTAACTAATTTTTACTGATTTTCTCCAGCTCACTCTTCCTGAATACGTATACCAACCCGTAGTTTTCTGCTTTTGAACGTTTTTCTTCTTCAGGGAGGCCGGAAAAAGTATCCTCAACATCATTCCATATATTCACTATCAACTCATCAACTTTTTCCCTCAGGTCATTAATCTTAGAGGAGTAGTCACTTGTTCTCTTCTGTAAGGTCTTTTGAAAATGATAGGCGTCAATGAAATTTTCGAAATGAACTTTAACCACGGCCATTGAGGGGTTGGTTACCGGCGTTCGTCCAGCCCTCATCCGTGTTGCCTCTCCTTCAATGATTTTGTTACCCCAGTAGATGACATCTTTTTCGGAGCTAAGAGTGGGCAATGAGTAATGACCATTGATAAAGCCAAAATATTCCGGGGTGTTTGCTCTGAGGTCTTTCCTTTGTACAGCCATAGTCATTACCCGAAGAAAATGGCTTATATACGTTTTTGCCTTTTTCAATAACTCCTGGTAGTCCTTACTGCTTTCTACCTGTTTGTCATAAGCCTGCCTCTGGAGTTGACAGTTATGTATGAAAGAGGGTAGCAGAGCCTGCAGTTTGACATATAGATCAGGTTTATATGCAAGGTCGAAAGGAGGAATCTCTTTTCCTTTTTCCAAAGCCTGATTCATGGCTCTAATCCTTGCAGCATCAGTGTTTGGTAAACGACGATAAGGCATATTCCCGGGCAAATTGTTGAAAACTTGTTAGTAATGTGTGCGAATATAGTAATTTAGAATTAAATTACAATAGCATTCGCTCATGATTTTCAATACTCCTTACCCGGGAATCAGACTTGGTTTTTATATGATAAAGGAATTGTGAAAAATATGATGGAATTTTATCAAAGCAGGAAGATCATTTTGCATTACAGTTTAATAGACGTATTTTTAATCATAAATTTTGGTATTTAACTAAAAAACAATAATAATATGTTTAAAGCAGAAGTATATACAAACAGGAGAGAATCTTTAAGAGGGTCAATGACAGAAGGTCTGGTACTTATTCTTGGTAACGTTGACTCACCTATGAACTATCCTGCCAACCCTTTTCACTTCAGACAGGATAGTGATTTTATTTATTTCTTTGGTATAGACCTGCAGGGTCTTGCAGGGGTAATGGATATCGACAGCGGGAAGGATTATGTTTTTGGTGATGATGTTGATATGGATGATATTATCTGGATGGGCCCACAGCCATCGATAAGAGAACTGGCATTAAAGGCCGGGATAAATGATACATATCCAATGGGTAAGCTCACAGGATATATAGAAAAAGCAATATCCGAAGGAAGAAAGATACATTTCCTTCCACCTTACAGGGGGGAGAATAAAATGACACTGGGTGCTTTACTGAAGGAGAATCCATGCCAGATGAAGTCAAAGGCGTCAGAAGAACTGATAAAATCGGTTGTGGCGCTGCGTTCTTATAAAGAGCCTTGTGAAATTGAAGAGATAGAAAAGGCTGTTAATATAGCATATGAGATGCATACTACTGCAATGAGAATGTGCAAGCCGGGTGTGAAGGAGCAGGAAATATTCGGTGTGGTTGAGGGAATATCCCTGGCAAAAGGTATGGGTCCTTCGTTCCCTATAATACTCAGTGTAAACGGACAAACACTTCACAATCACAACCACGACAACATTCTGAGCGAAGGAAAGTTGATGGTTACGGATGGAGGCGCTGAAACAATTATGCATTATGCTTCAGACATTACACGGACAACACCGGTAGGAGGTAAGTTCAACTCAAGACAAAAGGAGATATATGAGATAGTGCTTGATGCGAATTTGAAAGCAATACAGGCTGCAGCTCCTGGGAAATCAAACAGAGAACTTCATCTGGAAGCCTGCAAGGTCCTTGCTTCAGGGCTAAAAAAATTGGGCCTGATGAAGGGAGATACTGATGAAGCTGTTGCACACGGGGCACATGCATTGTTTATGCCACACGGACTGGGTCATATGATGGGATTGGACGTCCATGATATGGAAGGCCTTGGTGAAAATTACGTTGGTTATAATGATGAAGTCAAACGAAGCGAACAGTTTGGACTGGCCTTCCTGAGGTTTGCCCTGCCTTTTAAGCCTGGTCATGTATTCACCATTGAACCGGGATGCTATTTTATTCCTGAACTTGTTGCCCAGTGGAAAACAGAAAGACTGCACACCGGGTTTATCAATTACGATAAAGTTGAGAAGTATCTTGACTTTGGTGGCGTTCGAATTGAGGACGACATACTGATAACCGAAACAGGGCACAGGGTACTTGGTAAACCCATTCCCAAAACTGTTAAGGAAGTGGAAGATACCTGCAGTAGTTAGTGCTATCTTCTGCTCCGGGCCGGGCCAGGAAACACAGGCAGACTTTCATGACCTTCTGCATCAACGCTTTGTACGGCAAAGAAATAATTATCCTTTGAGTAGGGAAGGGTAACCTCCGTGCCACTTACAAATATCTTTTTCTGCCATACCGGCTGGTGTGTTTCACGCATAAGGATATAATAACCTGCAGGCTCTTTTCCACTCAAAGGCTTTTCCCATTTAAGTGTTGTAGAATTGCTTAAGCCTGAAACCACTATCCCGGCATTTGCCGGTTGCCAGGGTGATAATGCAAGGCTGGCAAGGCTGGCAAGGTTAATACCTGCGTTCTTCCTCACATATTCATAATCAACACCCTCGGGCAGGTCTCCATACATTATTCCATCTCTTTTACCGGGGGTTGTATGTGTCCGGTGGTAGTTTTCATTAAATTCACATATTCTGACAGCCGTGAATCCTTTTCTGCAGAAAGGGGTGTGGTCACCGCCACGTCCGAATCTGTCATTCCTGTATATAAGTGTGACCTCTAGCTGGTCAACATACCTTTCACCCACTTCCTTCACGTACCTGGCCAGTTGTCTTGCTCTGCCGTCGTTTTCACCAGCTGTGTAAGATCTCATTCTTGCCATTTGTTCCGTTTCAAATGCGGGGACCCCTTCACTGAAAACCCTTACTCTCATATTATCGTTGAGCAGGGTGCCGCTGGAGCTGCTGTTCCCTATCATGTCATTGTTAAGCATGGCTATGATGTTCCAATTTTCATCGCTTGCTATATCAGCCATGGCAGAGGCACCATACAGGCCATGTTCCTCCCCTGTTAATATCATAAACTTTATGGTTGCCGGGAATTTATGTTTTGACATAATTCTCACCAGCTCAAGTATAGCTGCAACACCAGAACCGTCATCATTGGCTCCGGGTGCAAAGGAGGTTCCGTCATTGTTATCTTCAACACGGCTGTCAAGGTGGGCGCTTATAAGCAAGATCCTGTCATCATCAGGATCTGTTCCTTTAAGGGTGGCAATAACGTTTCTTAACTCGGTTTCCGTGGCTATCCTTTCGCCTTCTCCTCCAATCATATACTTTACAAATTCTACAGATAACCTGCCTTCTGAGCCAGGTATAGATTTTTCAATTTCATCCTTTACCCAGTTCCATGCTGCTCCTATACCAATATCCGGGTTATCCTGCACACTCATGTTATGACGAGTATGAAAACTTACGAGTTTGTGAATATATGCTTCGATATTATCACGAGAGATCTCCTCAACCATGTTACTTATAAGAGGGTCTCTCTTTATTATTTCCTGTGCTGAACCAGGCTGAATATTCAGAATTACAGCAGCAACTATAACCAGGTATCTTTTCATGATAATTCATTTATTGGTTAAAAATCAAATATATCAATAAGTGAATAGAGTACGTAAAATTGGAGAGTCAAAAAGCTCAGGATTTAAAATCTTTTAACAAATTTTGAAATAAAGGATAATAAATGTAATTTTTGAAAATGAGATTAAGGAATTTGTTTATCTGGATTACGCTTTTCAGTATTTCCATGGCTTTCCTCGAAAGCTCGGTTGTAGTTTATCTTAGAGAGATAATGTATCCTGAAGGATTTTCTTTTCCCCTTGCAACCATTGAGGGCCATCTTGCTATTACGGAAATACTGAGGGAAGTTTCCACACTGCTTATGCTAGTCTCGATAGCCTTCATTGCCGGACGGACTTTTTCCCGCAGATTTGCCTGGTTTGTATATAGTTTCGCCATATGGGATATTTTTTACTATGTTTTTCTTAAGCTATTGATTGATTGGCCATCATCATTGCTTGAATGGGATATACTCTTCCTGTTGCCTGTTACCTGGACCGGTCCTGTTATCAGCCCTTTGATTGTATGTGTTGTTATGATCAGTCTGGCTGCAGTGATTCTATATCATTCAAATAGGGGAATTAATACAAGGTTGGTTGCAGGTGATTGGGTTATTATAATTTCAGGAGCCGTAATAGTCATACTATCATTTACTTGGGATTATTCGGGTTACATTCTTGAACGTTATTCATTGTCTGACATATGGAATTACCCTTATGACAGTACAATTTTGGATTATGCATCCGGCTACGTCCCAAGGCGTTTTAACTGGTGGCTTTTTGCCACTGGCAATCTGGTTATAGCTTCAGATATATTCTTAATTTACCGTAGATTTAAAATTAAAGGATCCGCTTAAGATTAACTTATAACTAAATAATCCCATTCACCCATTCACCCATTCACCCATTCATCTCTAAGCTCCTGAAGACTCAATACTTATATCTTTCTTCTCAGTAAGCCTTATAAAACTCCCTGTTTAGCCTGGCAATATTCACAAGTTTTATTTCTTTCGGGCATTCAGCTTCGCAAGCCCCGGTATTGGAACAGTTTCCGAAACCCAATTCATCCATTTTTTCCACAAGTGACCTTACTCTCTCTTTAGCTTCAACTTTACCCTGTGGTAAGAGGGCGAACTGGCTTATCTTTGACGAGACAAAAAGCATAGCGGAGGCATTTTTACAACTTGCGACACAGGTTCCGCAACCTATACATATTCCTGCATCAAAAGCTCTTTCTGCATTTTGTTTTTTAACAGGAATTGAGTTTGCTTCGGGAGCAGCACCAGTGTTCACAGAGATATATCCACCGGCTTCGATAAGTTTATCGAAGGAAGTCCTGTCAACCACCAGGTCTTTAATTACAGGGAAAGCTTTAGACCTCCAGGGTTCAACAATAATTGTATCTCCCTCTTTGAATACGCTCATGCTTAACTGGCATGTTGTTACGCCTTTTTGAGGCCCGTTGGGTCTTCCGTTAATATACAGACCGCACATACCGCATATTCCTTCACGGCAATCGCTGTCAAATGCGACAGGATCATCATCTTCCATGATAAGTTTTTCATTCAGGTAGTCCAGCATTTCCAGGAATGTCATTTCGGAGGAGACGCCTTCGAGCTTATATGTAACAAATTTACCTTTGTCTTCCTTGTTCTTCTGACGCCATATTTTAAGTGTTATATTCATATCGTCCGGATTTGAGAATTAATTATTATCACTATTTGTAGCTTCTTTGGATAGGAGTAACGAATTCGAACTTCAGTTCCTCCTTGTGTAATTTCGGATCTGATGAATCCCCTGCATATTCCCATGCTGCAACGTAGGAATAGTTTTTATCATCACGCTTGGGCTCCCCCTCTTCCGTCTGGTATTCTTCCCGGAAGTGTGCCCCGCATGATTCTTTACGGTTAAGAGCATCTATAACTATAAGATTGGCCAGTTCAAAGAAATCGGCCACACGGGCTGCTTTTTCCAGTTCGTGGTTAAGTCCGTTAAGCTCACCTGCTACCTTTACATCTCTCCAGAATTCTTCTTTTAGTTCATTGATCTCTACCAGGGCTTTCTTTAATCCTTCTTCATTTCTTTTCATTCCTGAATAAGTCCATAAAATATGGCCCAGTTTTTTATGAAATGAAGTAGGGCTCTGACTGCCTTTTATGGAGAGTAGCCTATTCAATTTTTCCCTGACCGATTTTTCGGCCTCTTCAAATTCAGGAGTATCTGTTGGGATTTGCGGAGTTTTAATTTGATCTGCCAGGTAATCGCTGATTGTAACAGGCAGTATGAAATATCCATCTCCTGAGCACTGCATTAATGAACTTGCGCCGAGACGGTTTGCCCCGTGATCAGAGAAATTGGCTTCGCCTATTGCGTACAGTCCTGGTATTGTGGTCATCAGATTATAGTCGACCCATAATCCCCCCATAGTATAATGTGAAGCAGGGTATATCCTCATAGGTTCTTCATAAGGGTTAATACCTGTGACCTTCTTGTAAAGATCAAAAAGTGTTCCGTACTTGGCTTTGATAGTATTTTTCCCCTGGTTATTAATAGCATCTCTGAAATCCAGGTACACTGCCAGTCCTGTTTCCCCCACACCATATCCTTCATCACATCTCTCCTTGGCTGCCCTTGATGCCACATCACGAGGCACCAGGTTTCCAAACGCAGGGTATTTACGTTCGAGGTAATAATCCCGTTCTTCCTCTTTTATTTCACTTGCAGGTCGTTTATCCCCTTTTTCTTTAGGTACCCAAACCCTGCCATCGTTCCTTAGCGATTCAGACATAAGAGTCAGTTTCGACTGGTAATCATTGAGAACAGGAATACATGTTGGATGGATCTGTGCCAGACTGGGATTGGCCATGAATGCCCCTCTTTTGTAGGCAGCCAGTGCAGCACTTCCGTTTGAATTTACAGCCAGTGTTGAAAGATAATATACTGTACCAAAACCTCCTGTTGCAAGTACTACTGCATGTGCAGAATGCCTCTCGATTTCTCCCGTAATAAGGTTCCTGGTTATTATTCCCCTTGCTCTGCCATCAATAACCACCAGGTCCAGCATATCACGTCGTGCATACATTTTTGCTTTACCGGCCTTTATCTGTCTGCTGAGAGCCTGGTAAGCTGCAAGTGTGCATTGTTGACCTGTCTGCCCCTGGGCATAAAATGTTCTGGAAACCTGAACTCCCCCAAAAGAACGATTGGCAAGATAACCACTGTATTCCCTCGCAAAGGGCACTCCCTGTGCCACATACTGATCAATAATCTTGTTACTTACTTCAGCTGCGCGATAAACATTTGCTTCCCTTGCCCGGAAGTCACCACCTTTAATCATATCATAGAATAACCTGAAATCACTGTCAGCATCGTTCTTATAATTCTTGGTGGCATTGATACCACCCTGTGAGGCTATTGAATGAGCTCTTCGTGATGAATCCTGGAATACGAACACTTTGACATTGTATCCCAGCTCTGCCAGGGAAGCTGCTGCCGATCCACCAGCAGCTCCGGCACCTACTACGATAATGTCAAGTTTTTTCTTATTGGCAGGATTAACCAGCTTTAATGATGCCTGATGCAAGGTCCATTTTTCCGCTAATGGTCCTTCGGGTATTTTTGAATCCAATTTTGCCATTGTAATAATTTTTCTTGTTTGTCCTGATTATTTGAATAGCCAGATTATTAAAGGGATAGATGCAAATCCGGCAGGAATGAGTATAGAATAAAAGACGGCCACAAAATTTACTACCGGTGTCCATATCCTGTGGTTCAAACCAAGGGTCTGGAAAGCTGAAGTAAATGCATGATACAGGTGGAATCCCAGGCCTATGAAACAGAGCCAGTAAAATATGTTATATCCCGGAATAGCGAATAACTGATGGGCTACTGAGTAAAAATTTTCAGCATCACCTTCAATAAAACCAAGCTTTATGAAATAAAAATTTATGAAATGGATAATTAAAAAAATCAAAATAGTACCACCTGTCCATATCATAAACCTGGAAAAGAATGAGGTTTCGGATTTGTTTCCTGATTTATACCTTAAAGGCCTTGATAGCCAGTTCTGTATCTGGACTATAACACCAATAATGATATGAATCAAAATTGCCAGAATAAGTATTATTTCAACCACTTTTATAAGAGGGAAAGTGGACATGAAATGAGCTGCTGAATTAAAAGGCTCAGGGTCGGATTTGAGTAACATAAAGTTAATTCCAAGGTGAACGGGCAGGAAGGTTAGCAGAAACAATCCCGCCAGGGCCATAACAAATTTCTTTGATATGGATGAAACGATTACTTTATTCATAGTGAAAGGAAGGTTTTTAGATTAATTTTATGAACTGTATTCACAAATATATTTTAATTATTTTTAGCTTACTAATTAAAAATAATGTTATTCGAAATGTTTTTAAGACTGATAATAGATCGAACTCTTAAACATACAAAAATTATTCTCAGATAATGAAAAAACGACTGAGATTCAGAAAGGGAGAAATTGTATATTATGACAGGGGCGAGGGTGAAGCAATTATTTTCCTGCACGGTTATCTTGAAACCTCACTGGTGTGGGATGAATTAATCGCTGGTTTATCGGACAGTTACAGAACTATATGCGTTGATCTGCCCGGACATGGTGAATCGTCAGTATATGGAGGGGAACACAGCATGTCTTTTATGGCTGAAGCTGTAAAAAATGTGATGAATGCCGAAGGTGTTGAAAAAGCAATGCTTGTCGGGCATTCGATGGGTGGTTATGTAGCACTGGCTTTCGTTGAAAACTATCCTTCCAGACTGTATGCATACTGTTTGTTTCATTCTCATCCCTTCGCTGATACCAGCGAAGTTATTGCTAACAGGAAAAGGGAAATTAAAATAGTAGAATCAGGTAAAAAGGATATTATTTACCCTGTAAATATCCCCAGAATGTTTGCAGATTTTAATACTGAGAAGTTCAGGAAAGAAGTGGAGCAGAATAAGAAGATTGCTGCAGGTATTACAGCAGAAGGAATAATAGCTGTTATTAACGGAATGATAAGCAGGCCCTCGAGGACAGATATATTGATGAAAGGAGCAGTACCACTCCTGGTAATAGCAGGGAAATATGATAACTATATTCCCTTCGGGGAGTTGAATGACAGGTTAAAATTGCCGGTAAATGCTGAGATGCTCGTACTTGAAAAATCAGGACATATGGGCTTCATTGAAGAGAAGGAAAAAACACAAAGTGCAATTATACATTTCTATAATAAACAATTATAATAATAATTTAAACCCGGGAACTATGAAAAATATTTTTGTAACACTTCTTGTTTTATTATTTGTTTTATCCAACGGATGTGTTAATGAAGCCACTGATACTGAGGGAGTGGACAGGATGGACTGGTGGCGTGATGCCCGTTTCGGCATGTTTATCCACTGGGGACTTTATGCCGTACCGGCAGGTGAGTGGGAAGGGACTACCAATCACGCTGAATGGATAAGAACAACTGCACAGATTCCTCTTGAAACTTATGATGCTTTCGTTGACCAGTTCAATCCTGTTGAATTTGATGCTGATGAATGGGTTAGAATGGCAAAAGATGCAGGTATGAAATATATTGTCATAACCTCGAAACACCATGATGGATTTTGCCTCTTCGATTCGGATTATACTGACTTTGATATTATGTCAACGCCTTTCCGGAGGGATATTTTAAAGGAACTATCAGATGCCTGTACTGAACAGGATATTGTAATTTGCTGGTACCATTCTATTATGGACTGGCACCATCCCGATTATCTCCCCCGCCGCGACTGGGAAACAGAAAGACCTGCAGAAGGAGCTGATTTTGACAGGTATGTCGAAGAGTACCTTAAAAAACAACTGGCTGAGCTGACAGGCAAATATGGCAATATAGGCGTACTCTGGTTCGATGGTGAATGGGAAAATACATGGACACATGAAAGGGGAGTTGACCTGTATAATTATGTACGCGGGCTGCAGGATGATATAATTATCAATAACAGGGTTGATAAAGGACGTCAGGGTATGCAGGGTATGACCAGAAGTGATAAGTTCAAGGGCGATTTCGGAACACCTGAGCAGGAAATACCGGCAACAGGGCTGCCTGGTATCGACTGGGAAACATGTATGACAATGAATAACCACTGGGGTTACAATAAATATGATGATAATTGGAAGTCAGCAGAAGAACTTATACAGAAACTGGTTGATATTGCATCAAAAGGAGGTAATTTCCTACTTAATGTAGGCCCGAAAGCTGATGGCAATTTCCCGCAGGAAAGTATCGACAGGCTGAAATCTTTAGGCAAATGGATGGAGATCTACGGGGAATCAATATATGGAACATCGGCAAGCCCATTCAGTAAACTCGAATGGGGAAGGTGTACGAAAAAACAGATAGACAAGAATACAAGACTGTATCTTCACGTGTTTGACTGGCCTGATGATAATAAGTTAATTGTACCGGCTCCTGGTAACAAGGTTAAAGATGCTTTTATCATGGATGGTATGATAAAGACCGGTTTTGAGATTCAGGGTGAAAACATTGTTATTGATTTACCTGAAGAGGCACCTGATGAATACAGCCCGGTGGTTATACTTGATGTGAAAGGGAAATTGTAATAAAGATAAAAGATCAAAAGTAAAAAGTGAGTAGTGAGTTCCTCCTGAGTTCTGAGTCTTTCAGACGTACTCTAATGCGTCCTCACCGTATAAACCTTATAAACTTCCTCAGCCTTTACGTTTAAAATAACCTAGTTCTCTTCCAGGTACTCAATTGCTTCTTTTAATGTGGTATCCAGTTCCTGCCAGATGGGATAAAAACCCTTGTTGTCGAGTATATTCCTGGCTATGTATGCTCTGATCTGGATATCTATTATTTCACCTGATTCCCTTATACCCTCGCGGTCGGCTTTTATTCCATTATCGGCGGCAAAACTGATGAATTTATCAAGAAGAGACTGCTTTTTAAGATAAGTATTAATATCATCCCCAGATGTAAATTCCTGCAGCCTGCTCCTGTTTTCTTCGGTATAACTTAGTGCATACCTGTATATAAGACCATTATTTCTTACAATAGCAAAATACATTGACATACCTGATGTGTCTGCAGGCACAAAAAAATCAGGCATGATTCCACCTCCACCGTATACTATATTTCCACCCGGTGTTTCAAATTTCTGTATATTCTCGAAATGAATGCTGTCAGCATTTTGATGTTCAAACCGTATGAATCTTTCATTCAGGTCGGCAATATATTCCTCGTACCCATCCTCATATGGTTTTTGGATTGAACGGCCGGTTGGTGTATAATATCTGGCTACTGTCAGTCTCATTGCCGACCTGTCATTAAACATTATGGGTTCCTGAACAAGGCCTTTACCGAATGATCTTCGCCCAATGATTATACCACGGTCATTATCCTGTAAAGCCCCGGCGACTATTTCGCTGGCTGAAGCGCTCCATTCATCAATAAGGACCACGAGCTCGCCTTCAAGGAAGGCACCATTGTCAGTCGACCGGTATTCTTCCCTGGGCCTTGCCCTTCCCTCAGTATATACTATCAACTTACCGCCGGGCAGGAATTCATCTACTATCCTGATCGATGGATCCATAACACCGCCTACATTACCTCTGAGGTCAAGTATCAATTCTTTCATACCTCTGGCCTTGAGTTCTTTTACAGATTCAATGAATTCATCGTAGGTTGTCATAGAGAACCTGTTTATTTTAATGAAACCGATACTGTCGTTAACCATATATGCAACATCTACTGAATAGATAGGTATTTTATCCCTTACTATTGTAAAAGGAATAAGTTCATCAACACCTTTCCTGAGGACTTTTATATTTACCTCTGTTCCACGCGGTCCCTTTAACATTCCCATTATATCTTCATCGGCGATACCCTGACCGGCAATTAATGAATCGCCTACGTATATTATTTTATCACCGGCCATTAAGCCTACCTTTCCTGATGGTCCTCCAGGTATGGTGCTGATTATAAGGACGGTATCTGTCAACATATTAAAAGATATGCCTATACCCTCAAAATTACCCTGCAATTGTTCATTTGCGGCTGTTAGTTCCTGTGCCGGGATATATACAGAGTGTGGATCAAGCTCCTGGAGCAATACCGGTATAACTGATTCGACAAGCTTGTCACGGTCGATAGAATCAACATAATTTGCTTCAACATAATTTAGTATCCTGCTTAGTTTATCTGTCCTGGGTTTAACTGACAGAGGAGGGTGGGATGTTCTGGCAGGCATCCATATGCCTATCAGAACACCGGCTATAATTGATACAGCTATTATCAAAGGTAAAATAGTGTTCCTTGGGCTGTTATTGTATTTCATATTCATTTTTTTCAAGATCAATGTAAATAAGTTCTATTCCTGCCCTTTTCAGCAGGTCAACTCCATCCGAAATCCTGTACTTTTCGCTGAAGACAACCCTTTTTATACCCGATTGTATTATCAACTTTGAGCATTCCATACAGGGTGAAGTTGTTACATATAGCGTTGAATTATCGCTTGAATTATTTGACTTTGCAACCTTGGTTATAGCATTGGCTTCTGCATGCAGGACATATGGCTTTGTACGGCCATTTTCATCCTCGCAAATATTTTCAAAGCCGGCCGGTGTGCCGTTATAACCATCAGATATTATCATTTTTCCTTTAACAATAAGAGCCCCTACTTTTCTCCTTTCACAATACGAATTTTTTGCCCAGATACCTGCCATTTGAAGATATCGCTTATCAAATTGCTTTTGCTTGTCACCGTAAGGTCTGAGCTTCTTCTTATCACCCATACTATTGTTATTCAGGTCAAATAAAATGGTCCACAAAATTAGTCATATTAACATCGAAAACAAAATATCTTTGCCATCCTGACTGTGTCCAGCCGAAACCCTGGTGAAGGCTGAGTAAAGCCAAGAAGCAAATCCGTGCCAGTCTGCGGAGGACAAAGTAAGGCTTCATTCCAATAATTCAGGCTCGACAGACTATCATTGTCCGGGATTTATCGGCGTATAAGAAGCATGATCCTGCCTTCTGCGCATTTGATATCATCAATTTATATGATATATTTAATGATCATAGCACCAAACAAATATAGCAAATGAAATACCCGGTATATATCATATTACTAATTTCTGTTTTGATCGCCTGTAACAATGCCGGTGAAGAAGTAAAAAAAGAGGAATGGGCACACAAACCTGTGTCTGAATGGCCTGAGATAGTTTTTACGAATAATATTGAGTTTGAAGATACTGTCTATTATGGTATAGCAAATTCATTCCTGGTGAATACTGGTGATGATACTATTGGGGTTACATGTAAACATATATTTCTTGCATTTAAACACGAAGAACTGTCAACCATTGACCTGGGAGAGAATTTTATCAGATGGAAAGCTTATCCCAGGGGTAATGAAGATAAATATATGATCTTCAGGGAGATGATAAATAAAGATAGTTATGAGATGGTGGACGCGTTCAACACTCTTAAAAGCCGTGACTGGTTACTATTTGATGTTAAGGATATTCCGGAGGGTTTTACTCCTCTTAAAATTAGAAGCAGGCCGGCCCTGAAAGACGAGATAATATACTGTATAGGATGGCCATACAGACAAAAAGAAGGATTGCCATCACTTATAAAGATGCAGGTTTTCAGGAACGCGGGACCTTATTATTATGTTAATACACTAACTCAAAATGTTGATCCTGCTGGCCGAAGCGGATCACCTGTAATAGATGTGAACGGGTACATAGTGGGTATTGTATCAGGTGCGGAAGGTAAACTTGGAGTGATATGTAATGTGAGCTATCTGGATAACTTTATTAAAAAATAAAAGACAACCGAGCAGTGCGAGCTTGCGGGCGGCCAGTGATTGTGGCTTGTGGGAGCGAGCAAAAGTAAAAAGATAAAAGTATCTTCAGTGAGCCCTCCGACTTTGTCCCCGAACAAAAGGTACGAAATAAGAACTCACTCTCACAGTGTCCTTCGTAGCCTTGGCGAAGGAGGAACTCATTCTTAACTTTTTCCCTTTGTACTTTTTCCTTTTTCCTTTTATCTTTAAATATGGACAAATTCATCATCTTCGGCATCCTCAGCATCCCCGTGATCATAATTTCATGGCGGACAATTTTTAACCTCAGATCACATGGCTTCTACCGTTTCCTGAGCTGGGAGTGCATAATATGGCTCTTTGCCAGTAATTACCGGTACTGGTTTGTTGATCCTGCTGGTGTTAAACAGGTGTTTTCGTGGATATTCCTCGTTGTATCGGCATATGTGGTATTGGCAGGTGTTATCCTAATGAAAAGGGAAGGCAGACCTGGCAGGGCAGGTAAACAAAAATCCCTTTACAGGTTTGAAGAAACATCGAGACTTGTTGATACCGGAATATTCAAATACATCAGGCATCCATTATATTCATCCTTGCTGTTCCTCACCTGGGGTATTTTTCTTAAGAATACCACACTCGTGTTACTTATCATTAGTATACTTTCCAGTGTATTCCTGCTTATTACAGCCCTGATTGATGAAAAGGAATGCATTGAATATTTTGGAGACGAGTACAGGTTATACATGAAACGCTCCAGGATGTTTGTGCCCTTTTTGATATAAGAAATAAGAAATACGATTTGGGATTTCAGAACGGGTTGATCTTAAATCTATGTAACCTTTTGTTTAATTATTGTATCTAAATGGCAGTAATCAACAATTAAAAATCATGACCTATCATTTACTTTTTAAAGCTTTAGCCTGGCTGGGATTCTTTGCAGCAATAACGCTTTCGTGGATCTATTACATCAAAGCAAGGAACAAAGAACGTATGGCTTTGATAGATAAAGGAACAGATGCACCGGATGCTTTTAAAGAATCAAAATTTCCCTGGCTTAAAATTGGAATTGTCATTATAGGTTTGAGCATGGGGGTTTCGTTAGTGGTATTAGCTTTTATGATTAATCCTCAAAGGCTGGCAGGTGAATTTTTCCTACTTTTAATGGTATTATCAGGATTATTTTTTGGCGGAATTGCAATGATCATAGCTCATTTCGTTAACAGGAAGGAGAAAAAATAATATTATGGATGAACTATATATTAGGAAAGTATTGGATGGTGATATCGATGCTTTCAAATATTTTGTTCATCAGTATAAAGACAGGGCTTTTAACCTCGCTTTCTCTGTGCTGAAAAATGAATTTGATGCCCGCGATGCGGTGCAGGAAGCCTATATTATTGCTTTTCGTAAGCTGGACAAATTCAGGGGTAAGTCAAAATTCTCAACGTGGTTCTTCAGGATCGTTATAAATGAGGCTTTAAAAAGTTCAAATAAATATGGGAAAGAAGAATATATTGCTGACGCCCGAACCTATTCTGTTGATCCCGGTCATTTGGAAATAAATGATGTAGTAAGCCGGGATCAGCAGAAATATTTTATCGACAAGGCAATGAAGAATATACCTTCAAATGAAGCACTGGCCCTGACACTTTTCTACATGGAGGAATATACTATTGAAGAAATAAAACAGCTGACAGGATGGACTGAATCAAAGGTAAAAGTCCTGTTGCATCGTGCACGTAAAAATATGTATCAGGAACTGAATATATTATTGTCAACCGAAAAGAAAACACTATACTGATGGAAAATAATAATAACAACCACGACAGTTATTTCAGGGAGCTCCTATCTGGTAGCAGAAGAGATATGCCCTTCAGTGATTTCGAAGATGAACTTATGTCAGAAATTCGCAGGGAGTATGAAAAGAACAGTTCCTTCATAAAAAATATTAAATTATCATGGTTGTTCTTCTTCCTCGGGATGATATCCGGGATGATCCTGGTAATAATTACCCCGGGATTGGCTGAAGGTTCTTCCGATGTTCAGGTCAATTTTATATATGCAGGAATTATTTTCATCTGCCTTTTTATCCTCCTTTTTACCGAAAAACTGTTCAGTATCTCTTTCCACCGGAAGTATTAGTCTTGCAACATAAGTACATTTTTCATAATTTCGCCGCGTGTAGAGAGAGAAGAAAGACGTATTTTCCATTCTTAAATCTTAAATCGTTAATCTTCAATCTTAAGTCACAGAGCCCGGATGGCAGGACCGAGCGATCAGAAATTGTCCGGGGGACAATTTCCGCGAGGGGCCAGACTGCCGCGATGGCTTCCCCATCCGGGGATGAAGGAAGAAAGATCTTGTTTAACAATAGGTTGAGAACAAGATTAAGTATATTTAACCATACCAGCCCGGATGGCGGAATTGGTAGACGCGCTGGTCTCAAACACCAGTTCCTTTTTGGAGTGCCGGTTCGACCCCGGCTCCGGGTACTAAATCAGAGTGAGAGCGAGAGCAAGAACTTTCACTCTTTTTTTGACTTTTCAATGGCTACAGTCTATATCTTATATTCACAGTCAATAAACTCCTACTATGTTGGGAGTTGTATAGATTTAGATGAGAGACTATTGCAACATAAAAAGGGTAAGTATAAGACAAGTTTTACCACCAGGGCTGAAGACTGGGAAGTATATCTGAAGATTGAGAATCTGGAATATAAACAGGCAAGAAAGGTTGAGACTCATATAAAGAAAATGAAAAGCAGGACATATATTCAGAATCTTGTAAAATATCCTGATATTATCACTAAACTGAAAGAAAAATATCATTAGGATGGCGGTCCCGATGGCTATCGGGATGGTAGACGCGCTGGTCCCGATAGCTATCGGGACAAACACCAGTTCCTTTTTGGAGTGCCGGTTCGTTCCGATAGCTATCGGAACCGGCTCCGGGTACAGAACCGGAAGAAAGAGGTAAGCATCCTCGGACTTCCGGTTTCTCTTTTTCTAACCCCTTGGTATTCTGAATTATATATTTAAATAATATGTTTAGGGATCGGTTTGATGTGTTTTGGGTGTAAATAGTGTTTTGTAACTTTATCTCCTAAAGTTTAATTGAAATGTAACCTAATTGTTAGCAATGAAGAATCTAAAAATCCTTGACAGAAGACATTTATACAGTGTGAAATTCTATCTGTTACTTTTCATTGTTTTATCCCAATCATTACTGGCTCAGCAAAGAGAAAAGAAGAATTCAGATAGCGAGCTAAAACCGCGACTCGTCGTCCTCACCGATATTTCCACCTGGGAAACGGACGACAGCGAGTCACTGGTAAGGCTGCTTGTACATGCCGACCTTTTTGAAATCGAAGCACTGATCTTTACAACCGGCTGGAGCCTGGATAAAACACGGGATGATTTTTTTGGGTTGATTCACGACGCGTTAAATGCATATGAAAAGGATTTGCCAAATCTTATGAAACGTTCGAACCAGCAAGAGTTTGCCAGGGATGAAAACCGGCAGGAAATCGGGAATTGGCCGAGTTCGGATTATTTAAGAGAGCACACCCTTTTTGGCAGCAAAAACCGGGGATTCAAATTTATCGGAGAAGAAAATGATTCCCCCGGCAGTGAACTGATTATTAAACTTGCCGATGAAGACGACGACCGTCCGCTCTGGGTGACAATCTGGGGTGGCGGAAATACTCTGGCCCAGGCAATCTGGCGTGTTCAGCAGGATCGTTCTCCGGAACAACTTAAAACCTTTCTTCAGAAGCTCAGGGCGTACACCATAACAGACCAGGATAGGGACCAGCGAACCGATTTTGCCATCAGCTCTCATCAATGGATGCGCCGGGAATT
>Ga0272441_10002327_pt1 | contig 38585 bp, 27 predicted proteins | sample SSMProp6N_FD_193582 | JGI IMG/M metagenome (GOLD analysis project Ga0272441, IMG submission 193582) | Marine sediment archaeal communities from Little Sippewissett salt marsh, Falmouth, MA, United States - SSM-Prop-6N | ecosystem: Environmental > Aquatic > Marine > Wetlands > Sediment ... | reverse complement strand
ACAGCACCAGATCAATACCAATCGGTGCCGGATGGCTCTTAAGGATATTCGCCAGTTCCAAAAGCACTGCGACTCCTGACGCCCCGTCATTGGCGCCTGAAATCGGTGTATCCCGGTTTTCAGGATCCGGATCATGATCCGCCCATGGACGTGTATCCCAGTGTGCGCAAAGCAGCAAACGCTTCGATTGCCGGCCAAAAGACGCCAGAACATTGGTGCATTGATGCATTTGAGAATCACCCGGCACCAACATCTGAAATGGTTGCCTTTCAACTTGCGAAGTATATTTTTTCAGTTCATCGATAAAAAACTCGAGACACTTATCATGCCCGGTCGATCCAGGATTCCTCGGGCCGAAGGCACATTGTATTTCCAAATAAGAAAACGCGTGCATTTGATTAAATACAGGAACCTGACCTGGATTCAGACCAACAAAAATGATCAGGAGTCCGAAAACCATCCATATTTTATTTACATACATGCATCAACCTCCATAAAATGCAACCGATATTTAATGACCAGAAACATCTTTTCATCCCACTCATTTTCTGTTGTCTTGAACAACCGTTTTACACTCCGATCTTTCTATGTCAAATCAAAATATATCCTCTTTGAATATTTTCAATATAACCGAAGGAAGCCATACATACAATATATTTTTAATTGGATTACCGCTTGTCAGATTCTTTGTTGTAAAATTAATTTACAACCTTTATATTGGCTTTTATTGGATGACGCAGGAGATTTCATTGAACTATGCACAAGCCACCGGCTTTTTGTTCAGCCGGCGTCAAAAAAACATGAAACTCGATTTGGACCGCATGAATCGTCTTCTGAATTGTTTGGGGCAGCCCGAAAAGCATTTTAAATCCATTCATATTGCGGGAACCAACGGCAAGGGATCAACGGCCGCGATGATTGCCTCCATACTTCAGGCTGCCGGATTGAATACAGGTCTATATACTTCTCCACATCTTATTGATATGCGTGAGCGTATTCAAATACAGGGAATCATGATTTCCAAAAAACGTTTGATCAAAATTCTTGAACGCATGATGCCTCATATTAAAACCACCGGAGCCAGTTTCTTTGAAATCCTGACTGCCATGGCATTCTTTGATTTTTCTGAAAATCATGTGGATATCGCCGTGATAGAAACCGGTCTGGGGGGCAGACTGGATGCGACCAACACCATAACACCTCTGATGACCATCATTACGGAAATCGGCCTGGACCACACTAAAATTCTGGGCAAAACCTTGCGTCCGATTGCCGCTGAAAAAGCCGGCATTTTCAAAACAGGCATCCCCTGCATTATCGGATCCGGAAATCCAGGTGTCAATGCTTTCTTTATGGCGGCCGCTGACAGTCAGGGATGTCCCATTCAGTTTTCGCAAAAGACAACCCAATTCAACCATATCCGGCTGACCGAACATGGAACATGGACCGATGTCACCATAGACAAGACATGCTATAATCATTTGTATCTTCGACTTTTGGGAGAACATCAGATCAGCAATATGGCCACGGCTCTGGTTTGTATCAATACACTGAAGAAGCTGGGGTGGCATATTCCGGAAAGCGCTGTTCGGACAGGACTCAGCAAAGTCCAGTGGCCCGCACGCCTGGATCTGCTGCAAATGGATCCAAAAATTGTATTGGACTCCGCGCACAATCCGCTCGGTGCCAGACAACTGGTCAAAGCCATAAAAAAAATATTTCAGTATCGTTACCTGATTTTAATCTTTGGCGTGCTGGAAGATAAAAACTACAAAGACATGCTCGGCCGGTTGATTCCACTTGCAGACAGGGCCATTTTCACACAACCGCTCAGTGAAAGGGCACTGAATCCTGAAAAGCTGCTGCAATTGGAATTTGTAAAAAACATTCAATTTAAAATCGAACCGGACATTAAAAATGCCTGGGAACTGGCGCTTCATCTGGCATCGCCCGAAGACATGATTTGCGGAACAGGTTCCATATATTTTGTAGGGGAACTGTTAAGGCTTTGGAGATCTTCAAATAGACAACAAAAAAACAAATCCTGTTGATTTTCAACAGAGTTTTACGTATAATGATGGACGCGAAAAATCGAAACCGAATCAGAAGGAAACTGGATGACTGTGAATGAACAACATTTTCCGTATCTGCCGGAACGGCTCCTTCGTCTTGGAGATCTGGCTTACAATCTGTGGTTTAGCTGGCATTCCAAGGCCATTCGCCTCTTTCAATTTCTGGATCGTAAATTGTGGGAAAATGTGGAACACAATCCTGTCCGGCTCCTCCATGAAATCGACCCGCTGCGAATAGATGAAGTGGCCCAGAACGACCGGTTTTTAAAACAGTATGACAAGGTCATTGACCTGTTTGACCAATATATAAATCAAAAAAATACCTGGTATCAATATAATTATTCTGACAAAAAAGATGCATTGATTGCCTACTTCTCCATGGAATTCGGTTTGCATGAATCCCTGCCGATCTATTCGGGCGGGCTGGGCATTCTGGCAGGCGATCATTTAAAATCGGCCAGCGATCTGGGATTGCCATTGATCGGTATCGGGCTTCTTTACCGGGAGGCGTATTTCACCCAGTACATTTCCATGCACGGCAACCAGCAATCCATTTATCTTTATAATGATTATTCAAGTATGCCGATCACGCCTGTACTCGAAGAAAACGGAGATCCCTTAAGTGTTGAAGTTGCTATTGAAGAGCGTCCAATTGCGCTCAGGATCTGGAAAGCCCAGATTGGACGCATTCCACTTTATCTGCTGGATACAGATTTTCCGGAAAACCGATCGGATGACCGCGATATTTTAAAACGTCTGTATGTGGGCAACCGGGATTTACGGCTTGTTCAGGAAATTCTGCTGGGTGTCGGCGGTGTCCGTGCTCTGCGCGCCATGAAACTCAATCCCTCAGCATGGCATATGAATGAAGGCCACTGCAGCCTGTCCAGTGTGGAAAGAATGAGGGAAATAATTCAAGAGGAAACGCCCTGGGAAGAAGCGCTGAAAACCAATCGAAAATCCACCCTGTTTACAACCCATACACCGATTCGTGCCGGCAATGAAGTATTCGGCTGGGACCGTGTGTCTTATTTCCTGAAATCCATGATAAGCAACATGGGCATATCGAACAAACAGCTCAGCGATCTTGCCCGGGATAATTCGAATCAGGATGCCAATGCATTCAATATGACAATCCTCTCATTGAAAACATCGGATTATGCGAACGGTGTCAGTCAGTTACACGGTCAAATTTCCAGACAGATGTGGCATCACTTATGGCCCCGGCTGTCTTTGGATGAAGTACCGATCGGAGCCATCACCAATGGCATTCATTCCCGTACCTGGATGACTTCGGAAATCAAGGATCTGTTTGACAAGACGCTCGGCACGGACTGGCGATATCATCTGATACAGAAGGATTTCTGGGAAAAGATTGAGCAAATACCGGATGATCCGCTTTGGAAAATGCGGCAAATTCTCCGCAGAAGATTGCGAAACGACATTCGGTGCCGTCTGATGGCTCAGCGGGAAAGAAACGGAGAATCCCCCGAAGCGATTCAGAAAGTCAGGCAGCTTTTAAACCGGAACGCGTTGACCATAGGATTTGCCCGGCGTTTTGCACCTTATAAACGGGGAACTCTGCTATTGCGAAACCGGGAATGGCTTAAATCCATTCTGAACAAATCCGACATGCCGGTTCAATTGATATTCGCAGGCAAAGCGCATCCGGAAAACCAGCCGGGAAAGACACTGATTAAAGATATTTACACTGAAAGCCGGAATCCGGATTTCGAAGGCAAGGTTATTTTTGTGGAAGATTATGATATGGCTTTCGCCCGCCGCCTTGTTTCAGGTGTGGATGTCTGGCTGAATACACCCCGAAGACCCCTGGAAGCCAGCGGCACGAGCGGTATGAAAGCCGCTGCGAACGGTGCATTAAACTGCAGTATTCTGGACGGCTGGTGGCGTGAGGCGTATGACGGTAAAAATGGATGGGCCATCGGGGAAGATCGCGAATACTATAATGAATGGGAACAGGACGAGGCAGACAGTCATTCATTATATCAGCTGCTGGAAAATGAAATCGTTCCGCTCTTTTTTCAAAGGAACAAGTCCAATGTGCCTGCCGAATGGCTGCAATGGGTGAAACGATCCATGAAAATGATTATTCCATTTTTCAATACGGATCGTATGGTCAGAGATTATATGGAACAGTATTACATCAAGACAATGACATAATGCCGCTGCTTGATTTTGAAAAAGGAGCCGGATTTTCTCACCATCTTGATATATTTTTTGCTTGCATTTTAATAATTATTATTTAACTTCTCTTTCAGAACTGCATCCAGAGCCTAATTCTTACATCAAAATTCTGATTATTTTCAGCCGATGCTGTCTTTTGTAGCAATTGACTTTTTCTGCGGAACCACTCATCCCAGTGATTCCTGAATCAAAAAAAGGGAGGATTGTCATGAAACGAGTCGTGCGCAGTACTGGAGTGATGGCGGTTTTATTACTGATTACTTCGCATATATATGGAACCATCAATCCGCCGCAGTTATCCGTACCGGGGGACGAAAACTGGGGCCGCCAATTCGGGGGAGGCGGCCTGAATGGTTTTGTTGCAGATGTAGCCGCATTTGGAAACGATATCATTGTTGTCGGCTCATTTACCCGGGCGGGACAGATCGAAGTCGACGGGCTCGCACGCTGGGACGGACAAGCCTGGCATGCGGTCGGTCATACCTCTCCCCATCCCGGTTACGAGTTTGACGGCAATGTCAATGCGGTCGCTGTTCAGGGAAACAATATTTATGTGGGGGGCAGTTTTACAACCGCGGTCGGCGTGACCGCAAATGGCATTGCCAAATGGGACGGCAGCGAGTGGAGCGCGCTGGGAACCGGGATTAATACCGAGGGCCATATCAGCACCATTAAAATCAATGGAAGCGATGTCTATATAGGCGGTGTTTTCACGTCCGCCGGCGGTGTCGATACTTACGGTGTCGCAAAATGGGACGGCAGTACTTGGTCCGGATTCGGCAGCGACTTATTCGAACTGGATATAGAGGCCATCGAGTTTTTCGGTTCGGATCTTTATGCAGGAGGACAAACGCCATACAATATCAGCCGCATAAAAAAATGGACCGGCAGCAGATGGTCAGATGTGGGTGACGGTCTGGACGGCAATGTTTATGCGCTGGCCACGGACGGCGATTACCTCTATGCCGGCGGAGAATTTACAGACCGAATCGCCCGATGGGACGGCTCCGCCTGGTCGGCTGTCGGCGGCGGTGTTTTTCATGGTATATTCTGGGATGAACTGGAGGAGCGCTGGAGTCTTGATTCCAAAGTCACTTCCGTTATTATCGACGGAAACGATCTCTATGTTTCAGGATGGTTTGAAAAAGTAGGCGGAGTAAACATCAATGGCATTGCGAAATGGAACGGTTCGGCATGGAGCGGCTTTGAAATAACTAATTGTCAAATGGGAGAAATCTTTCTCGCCGATGGTAAACTCTATGCCATTCCGGATGCTCCAGGAGGAATCGGGGATTTAAATGATTCTCCCTATCTCTTTGCAGTTTGGGACGGCTCCCGATGGTCCAGTCTCGGGAATGGATTGAACGGAATCGTCTATGCGCTGGCTTCGGGCTCGGACGGCGTTTATGCGGGTGGATGTTTTACAAACGGCGGGGGCATTGATCTCGATTATATCGGAAAATGGGACGGCACGAGATGGCACGCTGTGGGAAGCGGGATGAATCATTGTGTATACGCCGTAGCCGTGGAAGGATCCGAGCTTTATACAGGCGGGTATTTTACAGAGGCCGGTGGAATGGCTGCCAGCCATATCGCCCGCTGGGACGGCAGCGCCTGGCATGCTTTGGGAAACGGCCTCGACGGATCGGTCTATGCCATCGCCGTCAACGGCAATGATGTTTATGCGGGCGGGGATTTTACAGAGGCCGGCGGAACGTCTGCCAGCCATATCGCGCACTGGGACGGCAGCACCTGGCATGCATTGGGAAACGGTGTGAACAGCACGGTCTATGCCATCGCCGTCAACGGCAATGATGTTTACGCGGGCGGGGATTTTACAGAGGCCGGCGGAACGGCCGTCAATTATCTTGCGCAATGGAACGGCAGCGCCTGGTCCCCCCTGGGAAGCGGCGTATACGGTGAGGTTGCAAATATTGAAATTTATTATCCATCACTTATTCCATTTTATTTTTCTGATCCGAGGGTGATGTCCATGGTTTTTCATGACGGGAACCTCTATGCGGGCGGATATTTTACAACAGCGGATGGTGCCGCTGTGAACCACATCGCCCGCTGGGACGGATCCGAGTGGCACAATCTGGGTTCCGGTTTCTATTTCTTCGATCCTGTATTTGAGTTTTATGAATTTGAACATGCCTTTATCAAAGGCATCGCTGTCTCCGGAAATTCGATCTATGCCGGAGGCTTGACCGAATCGGGATATATTCAGCAGTGGAAGGAGGATTCCTGGGCCAATATGGGAAGCGGCTGTAACGGAGTTTACTGGGATGGAACCGAAAGTATCAATGGCCGTGTTGAAGCCATTTGCAGTTACGGGGATGATGTCTATGTCGGCGGACGTTTTGACACTGCCGGCGGCAAGCAGTCCAATTACATCGCCGTATGGCACGCGAGCGGCGGAACCGGTCCCGATCTTTCCCGTTTTACTGAGTATGTCTCTGCGAGCGGGCCGGTGGTATCCGACGGAGGCTCCTCCTTCGGATGTGCCTGGGAAGATTACAACAATGACGGTCATGTCGATCTGTTTGTGGCCAATGATCTGGGGGAAGACAATTTTCTCTATGAAAACAACGGGGACGGCACATTCACCAGAATCACCTCGGGCGACGTGGTCACGGACGGCGGCGTCTCCTGGTCGGGATCGTGGAGCGACTACGACAATGACGGAAATACGGACCTCTTTGTCACCGATCTGGTCGGCGCCAACCGGCTCTATCACAATAACGGAGACGGCACATTCACGAAAATCACCTCGGGCGAAATAATAAGCACAACTGCCAGCTCGAGGGGATGCAGCTGGTGCGATTATAACCAGGACGGACATCTGGATCTCTTTGTGGCCAATGGAAACGACCAAGACAATTTTCTGTTTAACAACAACGGGGACGGCACCTTTACCCGGGTGACCGACGGACCCGTGGTTACCGACGGCGGTTACTCCACATCGGGAATATGGTCGGACATGGACCTGGACAGCGACATGGATCTGTTCGTGACCAACACATCGGGTCAGAACAACTGCCTGTACATTAACAATGGGGACGGTACCTTTACAAAAGCAGCCGAAGGATGCCTGGTCACAGACGGCGGCGAATCATGGACAGCCAGCTGGGGGGACATGGACAATGACGGGGATATGGATCTGTTCGTTGGAAATAACAGCGAAGCCAATTTCTTTTATGTGAACAAGGGGGACGGCACATTCAGTAAAGTCACATCCGGCATTGTGATCACGGGCGCGGATCACTCGCGAAGCAGCGCCTGGGGCGACGTGAACAATGACGGGCATCTGGATCTGATTGTATCCAACAGGAATGAAAACAGCTATGTGTATCTGAACGAAGGCGGCGGTTCATTTGCCCGGTACTATACGGCATCAGCCAACTCGCGGGGAGTGGGTCTTTGTGATTACGATGCAGATGGCGACATGGACCTTTGCGCGGTCAATGACGGAGCCGACAATTTTCTGTATAAAAATTTGGGCAACGGGTATCATTGGGTGCACATTCGTTGCCGCGGCACACTCTCGAACCGCTCGGCCATCGGTGCCCGTGTAGCTGTTCTGGCAGCCATTCGGGGAACGCCGGTATGGCAAACCCGGATCATCGGCTCTCAGACAGGATTCGGGGGAGAAAATCATTTGGCCGCCTCATTCGGATTAAGAGACGCTGAAACCATTGATACACTGAAGGTCTGGTGGCCAAGCGGACAGGTCACGGTCATGGTAAATCTGGCAGCGGATCAGCAATTGGCGGTTACTGAGGCCGGTATGGCCCCGCCCGTGTTTCTGGATGATTTTAATGACAATGTCTGGTGCGACACGCTCTGGCAATACGCTGAAATCAATGATGCCTGGGCGCAGGAACAAAACAACCGTCTGGAACTCGGTGTGTCCGGCAGCGTCACCATCCAGGTCAGCAGCCTGTTTTCAATGCGGGGCGACTTTGACATTCAAATCGATTTTGCCGCCCATTGCCAGGAAAGCAACGGAAACGGTATCGGATTTTCACTCACAGACGGAGTGGACGGATACAGTGTGAGCAGACATTACAATTCGGGCTGGGGAACCCGGGACGGGGGCAGCGGCCATATGTACTTCAGTAATTTCGCCGGCGTGTATTCTGAAAGCGGACTGGTCTCCACAACCGCTGAAGACACCACGGGCAGGCTTCGACTGACCCGGGCCGGGGAGGTCATCACGGCCTATTTTGACCATAACGGGAGTTGGGAAGAACTCCGTTCCGCTTCCGGTTCGGCCGAAGATATCAAGGTGGTTCTGGAAGCCATGGCCTACGGCGATGCGGTGTCGGTCACCGGATGGATCGATAATTTTACCGTGAATCAGGGCAGCATGATCTTTCCTACTGAAACGGAAACAGAAGAGATCGCGCCGCTGCCGGAGGCGTATGCACTGGGCAGCAATTATCCCAATCCTTTCAATCCCGAGACATGCATCCCGTATGCGCTGCCCGAGCCTGCGTTTGTCACTGTTAAGATCATCAATTTAACCGGACGGGAAATCAGAACGCTGATCCATCGGCATCAGACAGCGGGCTGGCATGAGGTCCGGTGGGACGGCATTACTCAGCTGGGATCCGGAGCGGCATCCGGTATTTACCTGGTTCGGCTGCAGACTCAGACGTTTCATCAGTGCCGCAAAATAATCCTCCTGAAATAAAATTTCAATCTCCCGGCGGCCTTTTTTGCTGCCGGGAGCATTCATGTCTTCTTTATATTTTCTTCTGAAAATATCTGTTTACCAGGCAATGTCGACTCATTCGGTCAGCACCCTCCTTGACATTCATCTCCTGAATCACTAAGTTTTAGACAACCGGATTTCACTCGCTACAGGAGACTCACCATGAATGTATATAAAACGGGATGCCTTTTGATTCTGAATCTGCTGTTGTCTTGTCCGATTTTTGCAAATCCGCTCATCATCAATATCGACGGACGCCGGACAATGAGCCTGAACAGCAAATGGCAGTATATTGTGGACCCGTATGAACTGGGGTATTATAATTATCGATATGAGCCTGATCCCAACGGGTGGTTTAAAAATGCAAGGCCAGAAAATCGCTGGGATCTGATCGAATACAGTTTTGACAATTCACGTCTGCTGCAGGTACCCGGAGACTGGAACACTCAGGATGAAAAGCTCTATTATTATGAGGGAACGATCTGGTATAAAAAAGATTTTAACTACACGTTAAAATCCGGTCGGCGTCTTTTCCTCTATTTCGGGGCAGCCAATTATAAAGCGAAAGTATTCCTGAACGGAACATTCATCGGACACCATATCGGAGGATTTACCCCGTTTAACTTCGAAATCACTCCGCTCATTCGACCAGGTAACAATTTTATCGTCGTCAAGGTAGACAACAAGCGTCAGCGTGAAGGTGTCCCCACTTTAAATACAGACTGGTGGAATTTCGGCGGCCTGACCCGACGCGTCGCATTGGTCGATGTTCCGGATACATTTATTCAGGATTATTTTATTCAACTCAGAAAGGGAGCGGCCGATCAGATCGAAGGTTGGATTCAGTTAAACGGAAATCTGAAAACAACACTCAGGCTCTCGATTCCCGAATTGGAAATTTCAAAATTATTCAAACCTGATGGAACCGGTCGCGCTACGTTCCGAATACAAGCAGAACCCGAGCTCTGGTCTCCGAATAATCCCCGCCTCTATCGGGTACGAATCGTCTCTGATGCCGATACAGTGGAAGAATGCATCGGATTCCGGACACTGGACACCGACGGATATGACATTCTGGTCAACGGCGATCCTGTATTCCTGCGTGGAATCTGCATTCATGAACAGACCCCTCGGGGTGGCCGGGCAGGCACTGAAACGCAGGCACGAACCCTGCTGTCCTGGGCAAAGCAGTTAAACTGCAATTTTGTAAGACTGGCCCATTATCCTCATAATGAATATATGACACGTCTGGCCGATGAAATGGGGATCATGGTCTGGGCGGAAATTCCCGTATACTGGACCATACTATGGAACAATCCGCCGACTTATGCAAATGCGGAAAATCAGTTGAAAGAAATCATCATCAGGGATAAAAACCGGGCTTCGGTCATTCTCTGGTCCATGGCCAATGAAACACCCCGTGTGGAGGGGCGGCTGGAATTCATCCGTAATCTGGCAATCCGGGCACGCGCGCTGGATCCCACACGATTATTAACTGCTGCCATGGAACGCCATTATATCGACTCGAAAACACAAATGATCGATGATCCATTGGGAAAATATCTGGATGTATTTGGATGCAACGAGTACATCGGATGGTATGACGGTTTGCCGGAAAAATGCGATACCATTGTATGGAAAATGAAGTATGAAAAGCCATTGATTATCAGTGAACTCGGAGGAGGTGCTCTGCAGGGGTATCACGGGGACAGTTTAACAAGATGGACGGAAGAATATCAGGAAAACCTGTATCGACACCAGGTGAACATGCTCAAAAAAATTCCTTTCCTGCGTGGGAGCACTCCCTGGATCCTTATGGATTTTCAATCCCCGCGCCGTCCGCTGACCGGTATTCAGGACGGCTGGAACCGAAAGGGCCTGATTTCGGACAATGGTCAAAAGAAAAAAGCCTTTCAGATTTTAAAAAGATGGTATGATGAGATTGAAACGGAAAAATAAATGATTCTGTTTTTATACTGAAGCGGTGGGTGTTTGATCGAGACATGACTCGATCACATCATACGGGATTATTCAATAAAAAATCAGCGCAGGAGGACAATTTTTTGAAGGGTGTTACTGCCTCCTGCAATATGGACTCACATCGATCAGAATGGCATGAATTGATAATCAGGAGCAAATCATGGAAGCCTATAACCTTGTCAGCTTTGCGGGTATTTTTATTCTTCTAGGAATTGCGTGGCTGTTCTCTGCAAATAAAAAACAAATGAACTGGCGCCTGATCGGCTGGGGCCTTACCCTGCAGCTTTGCTTTGCGTCATTTGTTTTCTGGTTCCCGGCCGGCCGTCAGTTTTTTCTGGGAATCAATTCAGCGGTATTAAAAATTTTGAGCTGCGCCTCAGCGGGCAGTGAATTTGTTTTCGGTCGTCTGGCACTGCCGCCCGGTATGACCAATGCGTCAGGAGAAACGTCTCTTGGATTTTATCTGGCCTTCCAGGCGTTTCCCGCTATTATCTTTTTTGCCGCATTGATGAGCGTGCTTTACTTTTTCAGGATCATGCCGCTGATTATCCGAGGATTTGCCTATCTGTTCACAGGACTGATGCGGGTCAGCGGTGCAGAGTCTTTATGCGCAGCTTCCAATATATTTGTAGGCATTGAATCGGCTCTGACTGTCCGGCCGTTTCTGAATACAATGACGCGCTCTGAATTGGCAACCGTGTTAACAGCCGGCATGGCCACAGTAGCGTCCAATGTACTGGCCATGTATGTTTTCATGCTGCAAAATGAGTTCCCCACTATTGCCGGCCATCTTGTTTCTGCCTCGATTCTTTCCGCTCCGGCAGCGCTGGTGATGTCGAAAATCCTGTTGCCCGAAACAGACACACCGGAAACCCTGGGAGTTCATATTCAACCTTCTGTCAATCGTGAAAACAATTTGTTTGAAGCAATCATTAATGGCGCCAATTCTGCGATTAAATTAATCGTGGGCATCGCTGCTTTGCTTATCGCCGTATTGGGTCTGGTGGCATTGCTGGATTTGATTCTCGGCGGTGTGGGGGGCAGTATCAACCGGCTCTTTTCCATCCACGTCAATTGGACATTAAAAGGACTGTTGGGCTATCTGTTCTATCCGGTGACGCTTATTCTGGGTGTGCCGATTCAGGATGCCTGGGAAATTTCTCAAATCATCGGAGAGCGGGCCGTACTCACCGAGGTTACAGCTTATCAGGATCTGGCCGGTCTCCTGACCAAAGACATACTTATGCATTCCCGGTCCGCATTCATCTGTACATATGCATTATGCGGTTTTGCGCATGTGGCTTCTCTTGCCATTTTTGTGGGCGGTATCGCTGCACTGATCCCCGACAGAAAGCAGGCATTGACTGTACTGGGGCCCCGCGCACTTTTAGCTGCAACCCTTGCATGCCTGCTGACAGCTTCAGTGGCAGGGACTTTCTTCAATCAGAGCTCTATTTTATTAGGACAATAAATCGTCTCGTTAATATAACCTGGTAGAATCATTCCTGTTACAAAGAACCGTTATTCCTCCGTCCGCGCTTCATGCGCTTCCTGATCCATCATCATCAGAGAAGGAGATTGTCCTGGTGATTTCATGCCCTTCATGCCTCGGCTGCCGGGCTTCCGATGAAAACTGTGCATATGTCCCTGTTTTTCCAGTAATTGCTGATCATATTTAATTCGCTGGTCCGGCGTCAGCAGGGCGCGTATCTGCAATTGACGATCAATCTTCAACTTCTTAATTTCAATCTGCAGTTCACCAATGACTTCCGATTTTTTCATAATGGCGGATTTGTCGGGATTCTCCTCAATCATCATCTGTTTCAATTCGGCTGAAAGCACTGCGATTTTGCCTCTCAAAGGGAGAATTTGTTTTTCAACCTGCAGGTCGATTTCTTCGGCTTTTTCGCACTGCTCTTCTGTAAAATGCAGCGAACAATGACCCGGATTTCCTTTAACGGGATTCTTTCGTGCACGATGATGCGGAACCTGAGCGTAAACAGAACTCAAAACGAACATGCCGGCCATTGTCATGGCGATCAAGAAAATCTTATGTTTCATGGCTGGTTTCTCCTTTGGTTTTGTCTTTCAGGATAAGGGCGTAAAGGTCTGTCTCGTTTGGGCGGACGATTCAGTGGAGTCTGCGGCCGCTTTTTAACCCCCTCGAGCCGTTGCAGAGCCAAGCGGATAAAAGCGCTTCTCTCTTCCGGAGACAGAATTTGCGCTTCATGGATCAACTCAAAAAGAACGGCTTTCTCAATTTGAATCTCCAATTCACCGATCAATTGTATTTGTGAATCGATTTGAACACTGTCGGCCCCTTCCTGAATAAGCATATCTGCAAGCGCACGCTTTTCCTTGAAAAGCCTCTGGCGTGTTTCTTGTATACGGGATTGAAACTGCCGGCGAATCTGATGCAAAGCGCGTTTTTGTTCTGCATGTAAAACCGGTTTGCGATCCGGCAGTTTTGAATTGTCCGTGAGAAATTGAGGAGGCCGCTCTGGTGACGGCTTGACCATTTCATTATATCGCGGTTTCTCGATCAAATGATAAAGAAAAGCCCCTAAAAACCCGAAATTGAATGCCAAAGACATGACCAGTATGATTTGCATCGAGCGTTTCATTCGACTGCTCCTTCTTGATCGAAGATCTCGAAATAATCCGATGCATAACTGCTTTCGGACAGCACATTGAGTTCTTCTAGAGGCAGCTCATAAAATAAGTCGTCAGTGGATGGCCATGAAGTTCTTGAAAACCGGCCGGTCATACCACCAATAAAAATTCCCAGAGCCAGCGTGACTGTTGCAATGGCGGATACAAACGCTCGTTGTATCCAGGAAAACGGTTTCGATGTTTCATCGATTTCCATTCTTGCTTTCAATCGTGTATAAAAATACGGCTCCGGATCCGGTTCCGGAAGAATGGAAAGCATTTTCCAGACCGATTCCAATGCTTCAGCCATTTCCCTGCACTCAACGCAGGATTGACGATGCGAAGCCATGGCTTCCATTTGATCCTGCGGAAGCCTGTTGTCCTGAAATGCTGAGAGCTTTTTTTTAAACTGTTTACATTGCATTATCATCACTCCGGTTCATTATTTTAACACCCCTTATTAAAAAACCTTGCGTTTTTTATATCAAATACGAAAGAATGAAATCCTGACATCGAATATTTTCTTGTACCCTAAACCAGACAAAAAAATAGCTGGGGATATCTTTACCTCATACTCCCGCCAAATGGCTTAATTTTTTCTTTAAATTTAATTTGGCCCGGTGAAGCCGGGCTTCTACTGCGGATACCGAACATTTCATCACTTCGGCTGTCTCTTCATATGACAATCCCTGGAATCGATGTAATAGAACTGCAGTCCTCTGGTTCACAGGTAAAGAATCGATGGCTTTATGTACCTGAATCTGCTTTTCCTGATATTCAAGAACAACATCCGGATGATCACTGGATGATGCTTCAAATTCAATCCCTTTATCCTGCCGAAGCATTTCCAGGGACAGCCACCGTTTTCTCTTACGGTCACGAATACGATTCAAAGAAAGATTGACAGCAATCCGGTAAAGAAATGTGGTTAGTTTTGCAGAGGGTTGATACGTTCCGGCCGACCGGTATAGACGGATAAAAACATCCTGGGCCACTTCTTCTGCATCTTCCCGTTTTCCCACGTATCGGAAACATAGATGAAAAACAGCCTGGTGGTGTCTGTCGACCAGCATTTTAAAAGCGGATTCATCGCCGGTCTTCACCCGCTCCATCAATTCAGCATCTTGCATGAATCTCCGTTATTTTCATTCAATCTATTTGATAAGTTCTATTCTCATCACTGTACCCGCACCAGGCCTGGATTCTTTTACAATCAACTTGCCTCTATGATACTCTTCAACGATTCTTTTGGCAAGTGACAATCCCAATCCCCACCCCCGTTTTTTCGTAGAATAACCGGGTTTAAAAACTCGCTTCACATCCTTCTCTTGAATACCCCGTCCGTTATCCTGAATCTCAATAAATGCCGCACACCCGTTCTGGCATTGACCCAATCGCACATCGATGACTCCCTCTTTCTTGTCCATGGCATCCAATGCATTTTTCATAATATTTTCAAGGGCCCATTGAAAGATATCAGGATTTAAAGAAATCTGAACATCATCCTGAATGTGCTCATGAATGATCACCGGTTTCCCGAGTTGAGGCGCCCGTCTCCTGATATAGTCAGTGGCTTCATGAATAACATCCCGCAGAAGGACAGGCTGAAGACTGGGTCGTGAACCGATTTGTGAGAATCGATTTGAAACCTGTCGAAGACGCTGAACATCATGATGCATTTCCCGGAGAATTTCATTTTTGTGAAAGGTCTTTTTCGATTGCATCACTTCTATCCAGCCCATGAGTGAAGAAATCGGCGTACCCAGCTGATGGGCTGTTTCTTTTGCCATTCCAACCCAGATATGACGTTGTTCACTCTTTTTGGTATTGGCATACCCTAAGAATCCCATCAATACAAAAAGACCGATCACAATAATTTCAACCGTTGGCAGCCATTCGAGTTGCTGAATCAGCATACTGTCACCGTAATAAAGATAACCCAGGATTTGATCCTGATACTTGATTTCAACCGGATCGATTTCTCTGTCCATGATGATAACCAGTTTTTCAACTTTAAGCAGAGCATCTTCAGACCGATCCTCGGGACTAATGCCAATTCCTTTCCAACTGACCGGACGACGATGGCGATCCGTATTGATAATCGGAAAATTAATACGCTGAATAATTTCTTCAAAAATAAAATTAAGATTCATGTTCTCAGAATCTTCAGTCTCGACAACGCGAGAAAGAATTTTTGCATAAAGCTGAACCTGGGCGCGGGATTCGCGACGAAGCTGCTGAACAATTTTTTGAGTATAAAAATGCAGTGCCAGGCCAAGAATCATCGCCACCAGAAAAAACAGGCCTTTCAAACCGCCAAAATGCCTTAAAAGAAAAGGACGCATTCGATCATCTCATGTTTTTTTATACAATTCCGACTATGCCGCTCTCCGATGTTTCTGCTTTTTCCGTACGATGAATCCAGCTGCCGCTCCGGACAGCAGTAAAATAAAGGCGGTCACACTGATGCCAAATCCAACTGAGAATATCCTGGGAGCAAATTTAAATTCAATATGATGTTTCCCCGGTTGCAGAAAGAGAGAACGAAGCACATAGTCGGTTTTATATATTGAACTCTCCAGACCATCAACATACGCATGCCATCCGGCCGGATAGTAAATTTCACTGAGCACCATCATACAGGGAGTCTGTACATCGGCTTCGATTTCAATATGGTGGATATCATAATGAACAATTTTGGCGCGATTACTGTCCGATGGTTTGATTTTAAAGGGAACCGCTTCTTCAATAATGCCGGTCATCTCGGGATTAAATTGATTGCCCGTCATATAATTCAATATCCCTTCCCCGCTCTTGATTTGAATCACTTGCTTCGGAAAAAATACTCGGGGAAGGGCATCTTTGAATTCCAGAACAGCGTTGCCTCTCTCCACTTGAGGCGGAAATACCATTTGAAGGGATGTGTCCGGCAAAGGGACAGGACAAACAAGATATTTCACATTCATTAATTTGAGAAATGTATCATGGACTTGTTTTTGTTTGATATCGACTTCAGAGAATGATTTCAGCACCGGCCGCCCGTTGACGGTTTTTACATACTTTTGACCATATCCCGTTGGCATGCCGAACGTTTCCATCAGCTCCTGATAGATACGCAGCTTTGCTGCAGAATATCCATATACATTATGAATTTGATGGTACATATACCAGTTCGGAGCCCTCTGATAAGCATCGAATACGGTCATCATTCGATATGGTTCTTCCTGTTGCTTTAAAAAGGCAACTTCCGGTGTTTCAAAGAAATGACCGGATTCTGATGTTTTGGGCTTTGGATCCATAAACTTCTTATTCACACTCCACAGATCAATCACCAATAAAAGACACAGACAAACAGAAAGGGTTTTCATACTCAATTTCTTCCGTATGGCCAGTAATATCGCTCCGGCCGCAAATATGAACAGGAACAGTGTTTTTACAGTGTCTCTTCTGGCCATGTCCAGCGCCTCTTCGGCAATCCGCTGAAAGGCCATCGGATTGGCTGTGGGATATTTTAATTGCAGAGATCGGCTGACCCAGCCCGAGTATACGGTTTCACCTGCCAGAAGTATAAGAATAAGGATGCCGATTACAATGCCGAAAATCCATAAGTATCGTTGAATCAGCCTTCTTTTCGCTTGCAGCGTCTCCTGCGAGGCTTTAATCAATCCTTCCAGACCGAATCCGGCCAGAATCACCATAGAAAAATCAAAAACAACCAAAATCATCTTCGGGGCACGAAACTTATTAAAAAAGGGTAAAAATTTAAAGAGCGGAACATAAAGAACAGGAAAATGTTTGCCAAACGACAGCAGCAGAGTAAAACCAGCCAGAATGGTAAAAAACAAGACGGTTCGATTGCGATTGATCATCAAAGCGAAGCCGGCGAGCAGCAATACGATCAGACTGAAATAAAGGGGAAATTCTGATGAATAAATGGGTCCCCAATATGTCTGACCTCCAAATCCCATGAATGAAGGAATAAAAAAGGTGACCATTTCAGAAGGAGGAAAGGACCAATTGGTCGCATATTGATAATCCAATCCTCCGGTAGCACCACCGCCACGAATGGAATAATGTGAGTATTCCCAAACCGATAAGTATAAAAATGAACCAATTAATACGCCCAGGAGGACAGCACCGGCAAGTAAACCTGTCCCGGACAACAGCGATTTGACTGGTTTTTTTCTCCGAATATGATGAATCACCCAAAAAATCAAATAAATACCGATAGTAAGGTAAGTGTAAAAACAGATTTGCACATGGGCGCGCAATAATTGCAATCCAATGGCCAGACCGGTTAAAGAGAAAAAAAGCAGATTTCTGCGATCCAGAAGTCGCTCAACACAGAGAATCACAATCGGAAAAAAAACAATCGTCATTAATTTTGTATTATGTCCGAATACCGTATAAGCGACAATTTGCGGCATCAGAACGATGGCCGCACTTGTAAAAAAAGTAACCTGAATTGAAATGCCCCGATATCTCATAAATAAAAAAATAAAAATCCCCAATAAAAAATAATTGATAAAAATCCGGGTGAAATCCGTTAATGGAATGATACGCCTAATCAGCCAGATCGCGGCGCTGATTACATCCCCTGCTGCATCCACATAAGGAGCCCGTGATAAACTGGCGAAGCTGGGCATACCGCTGAAAACAAATGGATTCCATAAAGGATATGTGCCCTTATTGATAGATTCCCTGACAAATGGCTCGTAACTTTTTGATGTCATTCTATCAGAGGACTGATACGTCTGGTCGGAAAGCATGACAGGCTGGAAAAAGAGAAGCAATAATACAAATAACATTCCCAGAGCGAACCAGTTGGGATGTGCTTTAAAATAGGAGGATTGTATTTGATCGTTTTGCTTTTGAACGACCGGTTTCTGTTTCTTTTTTCTTCGGTTTTTTTTACCCATGATTATCACTCCTTGTCAGATACTATCTGAAAAATATTTTTTAATCATTTTCTGTTTAAACTCTCTTATCCGCTGAATTTCAATATCCTCATAGAAATGAAACAATGTCAAAATAAAAGGAAATGACGCCATCAGCAGGCACTTGATACTGACCTCAACTGGCCATGAAAATTGATCTGTTAATGTCCCGATTCCATAAAGACCAATGGAAATCGCCAGCAGCAGCATAATCTTTTTTCTCTCAAAAGGAATGGTATAAAATTTCTGCGCAACGCTGTATATGAGTACCGTCAATAAAGCATAGCAGAATAATGTGGTCAAACAGGCGCCCCAAATATTCCAGAAAGGGACTGCCAGCATATTCAGGCCAATATTGAGAAGAGCCGTTAATGATACAAACAATGAAAGATACCGGGTTTTCTTTTTCAACAGCAAACCGAGAGAAAAAATATACTTCATGCCCAGAAAAATCATGGAAAAAGCCAGCAGGGGGATATAGACTGCAGCCTCCCAATAATCAGGCTGGCGTGAGAAAAACTGAATGATATAACGGGAAAAAAATGAAACGAATAAAAAAGCGATACACAGTACAAATGTAAAATAAGTCAGCATTTTTGAATATCGCCGTTTGTCCCCCGGTTTTCCATATATCTGATAGGTTCTGGGTAAATATCCCAGAGTAAATGATTGAATCACGAATACATTGATAAAATTTGCAATTTTAAAAGCCAATGTATAAATCCCCACTTGATCATCCGTTGTCATAAATTGAAGCACATAACGGTCACCGGTTGATAAAACAATATTGCTGAGAGACACAAATATCATAGGAATACTGAATTTTAACATTTGACCAAGCAGCGACAGACTGAACTGACATTTTGAATATTGAATAAATGGGCGGAACAAAAAAAACCACGCAATCCCGTATCCGCACATTTGCCCCCAGAGAATACCCATAACACCCAAATGCATATGGGCCACAAAAAATATGGTCCCTAAAAGGTTGAATGCAAATCGAGCGATATTAATCAGCACATAAAAAACAGATCGATTCAATACGCGAAGCAAATTGAACATTTGAAGCGTTAAAACATCCAAACCGGCCAAAATAAATGACACTTGAATATAATGACTCATATCCTCCTGTTTCAATACAAGACCGGATAATGTTTTCAAAAAAGGAATCACAACAATATTAAAAATAACCACCACCGAAAACAGGAAAACAACGGTTGTAAAAAAAATACGTTTCCTTTGAAATTCATCTTTCTCCGTAGTAAACCATCGCATGAAGCCGGTGAGCAATCCAAATGAAAGAACGATCGAAAGCAAATGCCAGGTGGTTTCCAACAGACCATACTGTCCAAATTCACTCAAAGATAAATGTGTTGTATAGACGGGCAAAAGAACAATCCCCACCACTTTGGTGATCAGGGATCCCATACTATAAACTGCTGTATCAAATATCGTATTCTTTAAATATTTTAACATATATCCTTGCTCATTTCACGCACGATGTCATGGTTCATTTTATTTTCTTTTCTTATGTCTGTGCATCCATAAAAGCACGCACATCACAAGACTGAAAAATACAAACCCATAATGCAATAACCGGCCAATAAGATGTTTAATGATCTGCATATGAAATATTATCCATGAGTGTTTGATGAATTAAATGCCCGCTTTCTTCAACAAGAGCAGTTAAGACTTCTTTTCGTTTTCGCAAGTGAGCACGAATGTGCGATCGATTTTTAAACAGTGATTGATACATCATCTTCAATTCTTCATGCTTCATCATTCTGAAATCACTGACATAATCCATCTGATCCACCCATTCCATGAGCTCAAAATATTTCACCTGCCAGCCGATAGCCATCGACGGCACACAGGTTGAAAGTGACGCCAAAAGCGCATGGAATCGAGAACCGATAAAAAGTGAGCATTGGCTGATGATCCACTTGATTTGAGCTGCCGTATATTCATATGTATCAAACAAACAGATACGATCTTTATTTTGCATAAGATCCATAATTTCTTTCGTCAGCAGGAAATCATCTTTTTTACCACGCACTCTCAGTGTTGAATGTGGAATCATAAAAATAAACGTACTCCGATCGTCAAGCACACTGTCTAATAAACGGGCCATGCTGCTCGAGTATATTTTTTCATTATCAAGCATTTCGCATACAACATTCACCGAAACACCGACGATGGTTTGATAGTGCTTTGTCACAGATCGAACCTCTTTTTTCAATGCTTCAATCGGTTTCGGTTCCAGAATAAACGTGATGTCCGGAAATTTCTTCACATTTTTCTTTACACCTATCGCTTCAAGATGTGAAACAGATGGCGTTCCTCGTGCCATTACTGTATCGCAAAGCGGTAAAAGCAGTCGACTGATGACTCTGTTATACACTGTTTTCATGGGTCCAAGACTCTGCGTATATTTTATCACGGGCAAATTCAATAAAAGCGGCACCTGAAGATATTTGGAAAAATGATATATTTTAACCATACCAAAGTCATCTATAAAACTGATACCGGAAACACTGAGTACCAAATCAGAGCGTCTGTATGCATGAATCAATGGATGATTCAATAACCAGGTAAAATCCATGCCCAATCGCTTTAATAACCACCAGATCCAGATACGTGCCAGGGCTGTCTCAACCTTCTGGCCGGAATCATCCACAAGGGTTACATCCAAATGATTTTTCTGAATATAATTCTGCACATCCTGAAAAAATTTTGTCAGAATAATAAATTCAGTATTTGGAACCTGTCGTGAAATCAAATGAATCAGTGCCAAAATCATGGCTTCGGCCCCTTTATTTCCAACCAGATCGGCTTCAGAAATAAGAATTCTGACTGGTTTTCCTTTGATCGGACGGTCTAAGTATTTTTGAGGTGGCAATAGAAAATGGCGAAATTGCGTTTCCAGATTGAAATATCCCGAGAGCAAAGGCCAAATCAGACGCAGTCCGGCCAGTCTCAGACGTACCTGGTCTAACAATGCAATCAGGCAGGCTGCTTTTTTCTTCATTGCTTTCTGCCTTTGATGTTTTTCATAAACCGGGAAGGGTCTTGACAGCAGTTGATAGACTGAACGATAAGCATCGACTTGATCATATTTTGAATGGATGACTTTTTGTGAACAAACGACATCCTCAATAGATGCGGGTTCCAAGGACAGATAACCTTCATCCTGTGCATTTTGAATATCATGATTTCCGGCATGCGAACGTGCCAGCACGATGTTCTGTCCGACACATTCATTCTCAAATCGCTTCAGCCAGGGATCACCCAATGAAATGTCCGCCAACGTGTTCAGTTTGTCAAAGCAGCTGAAGCAGCGGTCAAGATGGAAAAATCCATTAAAGGCAGATCCGTAAGCAAGCCGGGATTTTTTATCTGAGAAACGTCTGGGCAGCAGTTTTGAGTCCTTATTTCTGAAATGAAGCCGAAGCTGCCCCGGAAATCCGCCGGCACGATAATCGACAGACCGGATGGAGTTCGGATCTATTTTTAATCGGGAAAAATAATAAAGCAGCGCCGATACTTTCTGTGCGCCGCTGCAAATCAGTCCCAGAATGATCACACAATTTTTTTTCAGCTTTGCATCGATCTTAAAAAGCTTCAATAAACCATGTACGTGGCAGGGAAGCCCCACAAAAGCATAAGGACAATCCATATCCGAAAGCTGTTTGAGTTTCGCATTTAACGGTACATTGGTATAAATTGATTTCTGCGAATTTTTCAACTTGCCCTGATGGGTACAGCAAAAAACCTCAGGTTTCATCCAATAATCACGAGAGGGTTTTGTTACAATCACAGCCTCTATCTTCCTGTGATCAAAATAATATGTCAGGAGCTGTGTAATGACGCCTCCGGAAGCGCCTTCAAAACGCAACTGTTCATTTCTGGAAAATCCGGTGTAACACTGTTGATAGTGACCCAGAGAAGCCTGTTCCGGAATATGACCAAACCGGGCTTTATTCAGCGCATCAAAATGAACGGACAAACCGGGGCAGACGTCCAGACAGGTATGGCAATGAATGCAGCGATTAAGCTGAATTTCAGGAAGAAACTGGCCTGCTTTTGGACTGAAACGCATCTGAATGCAGCCGGCAGGGCAACCAGATACACATGTTCCGCATCCCATACAAAGCCGATTTGATACCACATTGTTCACATTATCAAACATTCAAATACTCCTCATCAAGAGCATGATACAGGCTGGTTAAATTTTTCGCTTCATGTTCCCAATGATATTTTTTCATCACTGCCTGATAGCCATTTAACCCCATACGGTGACGGCGAGTCACATCATTAAGCTGAAGTATTTTTTCAGTAAAATCACCGACATCTCCGGTCCGAAAAACAAGGCCTGAATGCGTTTCAGACACAATGCGTTTTAACGGCAGGCAGTCGCTCACCAAAACAGGTTTGGCCATGGCCATATACTGAAATAATTTATGGGGTACTGTCGAATTGGTATGTTCTGTTGCCAAATGAGGGACAATGCAGATGTCTGCATTTTGGATATAATGACTCAGCTCATGGAGTGGTTTCCAGCCTATCAGTTTCACTGACTGTTTCAAATGGAGCTGTGTGATTAATCGTTTTATATTTTCTTCACCCCGCCCCGCTCCCACAATATTAAATTCGGCTTGAGGAAGCGTCTGAAGAATTTCAGGCATCGCATGAACCACGACCTCTAAACCACGATGAGGTCCAATCCCCCCCACATAAAGCACTCGAAATGAACTGTTTTTTTTCTCCTTCTCCGAAGGATGAAACATAGACAATGGCTGTGTATTTGAAATGATATAAATTTTATTCGGGGCCCTATATTTCTTTAACCGGTTTTTCGATTCCTCAACAACCGCAATAATACGGTCCGCCCTTGAAACAGCCCATTTTTCATATTTTTTCCAACAGGCAATATTGAAAAAATATTTCTTGATGATTCCCCTGATATTCCCGCTGTCTTTCAGCAAAGCGGGATAGTTTTCATGCAAATCCAAAATCCATGGAACCTTCCATTTCCTTGAAATCATCAGCCCTGTTTTGGACAAAGGCAAATCGTGCACATGAATATACGAAAACCGAATATTGATTTTTACAATCTGATATATCCAGAAATAATGATAGATCGGGAACCGGGCCGATGTGGCCTGAATCCATTTAAATAGAATTTGTGGAACTGAAAACCGATGGATAATAATATGATCCATTGTTTCATAGGCATTCCGATGTTTAAACTCCGGAACACACAGATGGACTTCTCGACCGGATTGAATCAACGATCTCGCTTCATTGTAAACACGGCCATCATCAGGAAAAGGATGATCAAGCAGCATTAGTATTTTCTCAGCCAAACGGATCCCCCGAACGATATTTAAATAATTGAGTCAAACAACAACGCCAATTTACGGCTTAAATTTCTCCGTTCAAATTCAGAAATCATCTCAGGCCGTCTTTCCAAATCATAAATTGCCCCCCGCTTTTCTTTGATCCACTTTGCCAATACACAACTCACGCCCTCTGAATCGTCAGGCCCAACCACTTTTCCAACTCTCAGATGTCGTATTAACTTGGCCGTTTCTCCATCGGAGGCCAGCGCTAAAATTGGTTTTTGAGCCCCAATATATTCAAACACTTTACCAGGAACAATATAATCTCCGGCTTGAACATGATCAATAATTAATAACAGTGCATGAGATGAAAGCAGATAGTTGATGCTTTGTTCATGGGATACATAGGGTATGTATTCAATGATCGGCTTGAAGGTATCAAATTCCCGGATAAAATTCGGATCAACGCGACCGACAAATCTCACCCTCAATTTGTCAGCTAAATCAGGACATTTTTCCCGAAGTTTTGAAATACCTTCAAGAAAAGTTTTTGGATTGCGGAAACCATATAATGAGCCTGTATACGTGATCACAAATGGATCATCAGTAAGCGGTATCATCCTTTTTTTATAATCGCTTTGATCAAATCCGTTTGAAATCCATGTCCATTTGGATGCATTCACCCGATCGTGCCGGCTGATTAAATCCCGTTGAATTCCGGGATACGCCACTGTAACATGATCCGCCTGCTTGAGCACCGATCTCTCCATCTTTAATTCAATCATCCGGGGTAGCCACCACCGCTGAGCAGCAGACAACCATCCCACCCAGGAATCTCTAAAATCTGCAACCCAGATTTTACCCGAGTATCGGGCCAGTTTTTTCCCGATCAGATGAGTTGTATAGGGTGGCGCTGAAGAAAAAATGATATGATAATTGTCTTCCTTCAGTAGCCGTTTCCCTGCGGATACAGCGGTCATTTTCCAAAAACAGCGGGCATCCGGGATAAAAAAAGTGGACCGGATCCACTCTGCTATCATTTCTTTGAAAGATTTACGCCCCTGATGAAGTGTGGCAATATCCATCCCCTGATCAGCCGATCGGCCTGTAAATTTCTGATAAGCTTTATACGGTTCAAATAAGGAAGTTCGTACAATTCGTGCGCACTCCGGTATCTCATTCAATAATGACACATCACGAGTCGGGAATCCCGCATTTTCGACCACAGTCAGTACCGTGGGATCCCACCCGAACTCTGGTAAATATTTGACAAATTTTAATACTCGCTGAACACCGGCACCACCGGACGGTGGGAAATAATAGGTAATAATCAATACTTTTTTCATAAATATAAATAATTAAAAAAAATGATTGTTTAACCGGATTGTTTGATCCCCGCCAGTCTTTCTACTGCTTCACGCATACGCTCCCAGGAATATTTTTGCTTTTCCGATTGAATATTTTTCATAAATGGGACTGTACGCCGATCTTGATAAAACTGATTCACCGCCTCTGCAATCGCTTTGTGATCTTCCGGAGGAACAATATAGCCCGTTTTTCCATCAACAACCACTTCAGGGAGTCCGCCCACCCTTGTGACCACCACCGGCCGATCATAATTATATGCGACCTGAACAACACCGCTTTGAGTGGCTGTCACATAGGGAAGAACCACAATATCAGCTGCACAAAAATATAGATGAACAGATTCATTCGAAATAAACTGATCGTATACGGTAATACTGGACTCGAGCCTCAGATCATGTATCATTTGCCGTGCTTCTTCCCGGCCTTCATAGAATTCACCACAAATCAGACATCGTACCTTGTTGCTCCTGAGAATCTCGGTCATGGCCCGAATCAGATATGGAACACCTTTATAGGCTCGAATAAATCCAAAATAAAGAATCACTTTCTCTTCCTCTATGCCCAATGCCTTTCTGGCCTCGGTTTTAGAGATCGCAGGAGAAAAAATCGTATACACGGGATGCGGGATATCAATCGTCCGGGCATCTGGACGAATGGAAAGCAAGGTTTCATGGACGCTTCTGGACTGCGCCACAAATCCATCCACAAAACGAAGACCCAGCTTTGAAAGAATCATGTCCGCCAGCTTTTTCTCATGAGGAACAATATTGTCACAAATATAAATGAGTCGAACGCGAAGCAGCCATTTGGCCAAACCGCCGACAACCGCATAGCAGGGAGCAAAAAAGGGCATCCAATATTTAAAAACCAGGGCATGTGGTTTGACTTTCTTCAGCCAAAAAAACGCCCGTATCCATGACACGGGATGAATCGAATCCAACAGGGGGGTTGATTCGACAGGGATCAGTTCCTGACCTTGATCCACCTGGGTTTTTCCCGGAAAAAACAGCGCCGGGTACTGGCGCTTGAAAGAAAGCACCCGGACATCATGACCGGCTTTGATCAGCGTCTGATAAAGCAGGGCCACATATTGAGCAATCCCGCCGCGCATTGGAAACGCCGTGCCAATAATGACAAACCGCACATTATTCTCCTAAAAACCGGCGAATGGCATATCCTCTGCCTTTGGACTGAGACCGGGTGATCATTTCTCCCAGCAATCCAATGCTGAATAATTGCATGCCGATAATTAAAAATAAAATGCCGATAAAAAGAATCGGACGGTTGCTTAAATAGATGGCCTTGGTGATGCGCAGAACAATTAATGTGAGCGTAATTCCGGTTCCCGCAATTCCGAATAAAAGTCCCCACATCCCAAAAAGATGCAGCGGTCGGCGCGTATATCGGCTGAGGAACATCACAGTAATCAAATCGAGAAAACCTTTAAAAAAACGCGAAACACCATATTTACTTTGACCAAATTTTCTGGGGCGATGATTCACAACCATTTCCCCGACCCGGTATCCCTCCCATTTGGCCAAAGCAGGGATGTACCGATGCAGCTCGCCGTATACATGAATAGATTTTACAACTTCATGACGATAAATTTTAATGCCGCAATTAAAATCATGCAACCGAAGTCCGGTCATCAGGGACGTCATTCGATTCCAGACCTTGGATGGGAATCTTTTAGATAAAGGATCTTTCCGGCATTTTTTCCATCCTGATACCAGATCGTATCCCTCATTCAATTTAGTAACAAGCGACGGGATCTCCGCCGGATCGTCTTGCAGATCTCCATCCATGGTAATAATCAATTGACCGCGCGCAACTGAAAATCCGGCGGATAAGGCTTCTGACTTTCCGAAATTCCGGCGGAACTGTATTACACGAATATGATGATCATTTTGATGCAACTTTTCTAATAATGGAAAAGTGCCGTCTGTGGACCCATCGTCTATCAGCAGCAATTCATATTGCCACTTATGGGCGGAGAGAACCTTTGTTAATTCCGCTGCCAATTCCTGAACCGAATCGACCTCATTAAATACAGGGACAATGACCGATAAATCCACATACTGACCGGATTTTAACATTTCAGAGCACAATGGGTTTCACTCCCTCCGGAACAATGAATTGACTCCATCCGGATTTGAGATGACGATTTGCATATCGTTTCTTATAAAATACCGTGACTTTTTGTTTTGGATTTTCAATATTGATCTGAATGGTTTGCGGTAAACGCACTCCGCCAAATGTCTTGAACTGCCTGCCTTCCCACGTCCATACAAGATGCTTCTGGCGGTCGAATTTTTCCCATCGGGTAATTACAGGACCTTTGGGATGCACCCACACCCGTTCGCCGTTCTTAAAATGCATAATATACTGACGCTCCCTGGAATACAACAGATCCACTTCCTGCATTCGATAAGAAGGAACTGTCATCAATCCCAATGTCTGCACTAAAAAATCACTGGTATTTATATCAAATGGCATCAATCCACTCAAACTGTCATTCAGTGAACCGGTATATGCCATATGAAGGTACGGGCTGTAAAACAACAAATCTTCAGCATGAATATGCATTAAAGCCAAATCAACTCCAAATGGGCCTTCGACTTTGGCATAAAGGGAATCGGGCAGACGGGCTTTCACCTGCAGTGTTCCGTAAAAATTTCCCATTTCTGAATTAACGCTGATTTTGGCATTCCCCTGAAGGGTATTTAGCCGGGCAATATGCGTCTGAATCTTCCGAATTAAATCCTCCGGCCTGATTTCCGGCAGCGGCCTTTTTGAAAAAAATGGCCCGGCACAATCATTAATAATAACAGCCAGTCCGATGAAAACTATCAGGATGTAAATCTTTTTAAAAAAAAATCGAATCAATCAATAATCCTGTTATCTGAACACAACAAACATTCAATTCGTTTATATCCGAACAATATCAACGCATTACATGCTGCAATATAGGATATGGATTTTTATTGACACCCGTATTTCACCGCTCTTCATTTTTTCCTAACTTTTTTTGAATCTCAAGATTGGAAGCATTGAGCTTCAAAGCCTGGCTCCAGGCTTCCCGGGCTTTTTCAATCATATTCAGTGCAGCATAGACATCCCCCAGATGATCCAATAGTTCATAGCTGTTCTTGCGAACCACGATCGCCTTTTGTAAATAGGCCAATGCTTCTTTCGGCATATTCATGACATAATAAATCCAACCGACCGTATCCAGATAAGCACCATTATCGGGATCCTGCTCAAGCGCACGCAACGCCATAGACAAAGCCTCATCCAGCCGTTCTTTTCGTAAAGCCAGGCTATAGGCATAATTATTTAGAATTAAGGCATAGTTGGCTTCCACAGTAAGTGCATATTGAAAAACACTGTCGGCCTGACTGTACAATTCCATGCCTTCATATGTATTGGCCAGAGCGTTTAATGCAGAAATCCATTTTGGACGCATAGAAAGAGCCTGCTTAAGAACAGGCAGAGCCTCTTCATACGCATTTAACTGAATATAAACGGTGCCAAGATAATAATTGCCCAGCGGATCCTCCGATTCAAGAGAAAGCGCTTTCAGTAAATCCCGTTTTGCCTCTTCAAGGCTGTCCAGATGTGTATAAGCAATACCTGAAAAAAGCCACCCCAATGCATTATCCGGCGACAAATCATGTACTTTATGAAAGGCGGTTAAAGCCGAATCATACGCCTGCTTGCGGATTAAAAAGCGGCCATAGTAAAACTGAGCCTGCCATTCTTCGGAAAAACGGTGTTGAATTTCATGATACACATGAGCGGCCTGAAGCGAATCCCCTGTATGCTGATATAAATCACCCAATTCAAGCCAGCTTTCCAGATCCGTTGTGTCGACCTGGACGGCGTCCGTATAGAGCCGAATGGCTTTCATCCACTCATTGTCGGCAATATAGATTTGCCCCAATCGATCCCGCGCTTCATTTAAGGCAGGCGTTTTTCTGATGGCTTCCTCATAATATCCGACAGCCTCTGCGGTATCCTGAACCACCTCCCGGGTCATTCCCAGGCCAAAGTATCCGAATCCTGATTCAGGACGCAATGCGATCAACCGGCGAAATATTCGTCCCGCGTCATCAAAACGTTTCATATCAAAATAGATTTCTCCCAATGCTAAAAACAATTTTGGATTGGGATCCGGCTGTATACGGATTAAACGTTGATATATATCGGCCGCTTTTTCTTTTTGATTGGATTGAAGGTATAACAATGCCAGTTTATATAAACTTTTTTCATCGGTGCTGTCTTTTTCGATCATCGACAGATAGGTTTTCTCGACAAGGTCCCACCATCCCTGACTGGCATAAATGGAGGCCAGCATATCCCATGCCTCAATCATATCAGGATCCAGTTTCAGGCAGCGCTTTAAAGCCAAAATGGCGCTCTCCTCTTTGCCCAGTATAAGATAATTCTTGCCAACTTTAAAATAAATGGTTGCTGAAGAAGAATCATAGAGCAATGCTTCCTGATACATTAACAGTGCAGCCGGATAATTTTTATTCAATTCATGATTCAGACCATCCACAAAAAGTTCAACCGCACGGGAATCATATCGCGGATGGGTATACCCGGGTATAAGCTGAACGGATTGATGGCTGCAAGCAACAAACATCAACAATATAAAAATCCATCCAAAAAATTTAAACCGCAATCGGCACATGAAACCTTAACCTTCTTTTTTTCCTAATATTTATAATTTAATAAAAAAAATATTGAAATACCAGATGAAAAACAAAAGATCCGTTTGGCTGCCATCAATGATGTCATTGCATCACTATGACGTTAAAACCGGTTGAAAAGTTCCTTCCGGATGATGGCTTTCTCCAATCATCGCTTTTTCTGTGTTTGACCGATTCCAAACCGGTTATTTCATTTTTCCTTCTTGCCTATCATCTGCCGCATTTGTATATTCCATTCATGTTGAATAACAAGACTAAAAAACTGGCGGATGTGGCCTTTCCGCAACGCCCGCTGAAGGTGTTGACATATAAAATTCCTCATGCTTTCAGATCGGTTATCGAACTGGGTCATCGTGTTCTGGTACCAGTGGGAAGCCGGAAAGAAAGCGGTATTATTACTGCTTTTCCAAAATCAACCGATATTGACAAACTCAAGTCCATCGAAGATCTCGCTGAACCGAAACCTATTCTGACTCCCGATTTGATCGCCTTGAGTCAATGGATATCAGAATACTATCTTGCCTCGATTGGAGAAGCCATTCGCGTCATGCTTCCCTCGGTTTTACACCGTGAAACACGGCTGCTGTTGAAAAAAACCGGGAATGCAGCCATTGGGATCGTTCAATTATCAAAAAAGCATCAAATGATTTTAGACGCATTCCAGGACCGTGAAACATTGTTATTCGATCGTTTAAAAAAGCGATGTAAAATAGAGGGCCTGCGCTATGAAATCAGCCGCCTTGAAAAGCTGAACATCGTTCAAATCCATTATATGCTGGACGCATCATTCAAGCCCAAAATTGCAAAGTGGATATCCATACAAAAAATACCGGCAGAGGCAGAGTGGAAACCACTCATGAAACATACACCGAGACAGGCTGAAGTATTAAGGCAGATCATTCAGAACGGCGGTGAAATCCAGCGTTCGTTACTGGATGTTCAATTAGCGACTTTGAAAAAAATGGCCTCCAGTGGATGGATTGAAATCCAGGAACGGGAGATATTTAGAGATGCTTATCATCATATTCCCTTGAAAAATCCGAAACCGGTTCAATTAACCGAGCATCAGTCTTCTGCAGTACATCGGATAAAGACGGCTTTAAAGCGTCCGCTTTTCTCGCCGTTTCTGTTACATGGGATTACCGCCAGCGGCAAAACCCAGGTATATATTGAAATCGTACTGAAGGCTCTGCATCTGAAAAAAACCGCCTTAATCCTGGTTCCGGAAATATCTTTGACGCCTCAGGCCGTTCAGCGATACCGATCCGTTTTCGGAAAAGAAGTGGCCGTGCTTCATAGCCGCATGTCTTCTGGAGAACGATATGATTCCTGGCGAAAACTCCGGGAGGGTGATTGCCGTATCGCACTGGGACCGCGATCCGCTTTATTTGCACCTCTTGAAAACCTCGGTGTGATTATTGTCGATGAAGAACATGACCATTCCTACAAACAGAATGATCCGGCCCCGCGCTATCACGCCCGAGACTCGGCTGTGATGCGGGCAAAAATCAATCAATGTACAGTGGTTCTGGGATCTGCCACCCCCAGCCTGGAATCGTATTATAATGCAGCCCGGGGAAAATACACATTATGCCGGTTACCGGAACGAATCGACCGGGTACCCCTCCCTAAAATCAACCTGGTCGATCGCAACCTGGTGCCTGCCGAATTTAAAAAATGCATCCTCTCTCCCCTGCTTTCGCAAAAAATGGAGACATGCTTTCATCAGCAGGAACAGGCCATTCTGCTGCAGAACCGGCGCGGTTATGCCACCTATCTGAGATGTAAAGCCTGCGGGCATATCGAATCCTGTCCCAATTGCGATATCACATTGACATACCATCAGACCGATCATCAATTACGCTGCCATCTCTGCGGATATCAGAAATCTGCGCCCAGCATCTGCACCCGGTGTGAGGGACCGAATTTAAAATATCGCGGAGCAGGCACACAGAAAGTGGAAGAAGAGATTCATACCCGATTTCCTGAGATTCGTCTTCTTCGTATGGATCTGGACACAACACGCTCAAAATATGCGCACAGCGATATTATCACATCTTTTGAAAAGCACAAAGCGGATATTTTGTTAGGGACACAAATGGTCTCAAAGGGGCACGATTTTCCCGGGGTGAGTCTGGTTGGAATTGTCTCAGCAGATACAGGACTGCTATTCCCGGATTTCAGGGCAGAGGAACGCTCTTTTCAGATGTTAATCCAGGCCGCCGGGCGTGCCGGGCGAAGAAACAGACAGGGCGAAGTGGTTATTCAGACCTTTTATCCTGAGCATCCCATTTTCATCTTTATTCTCGGTCAGGATTTCGATGGATTTTATCGATACGCAATGGATCATAGAAAAGCATTGAATTATCCCCCCTTCGGGCGTCTGATCGCTATTCGTTTCCGTTCCGGAGATAAAATCCACGCGGAAAATGCATCACGAGCAATATTTAAACTATTACAAGAGGATACAACCTGTGAAATACTTGGACCCGTTGCCTCTCCGATTTCCAAAAAAAAGGGGCAATTTCGTTATCAACTTATTTTAAGAAGCGCTCGCAAACAGGATCCTGCCGGACAGAACATGCGCAATCTCATAAAAACAGCGCTTGATCGGTATCACAGTATATACCACTTCCCTGATGTACGGATTGGCATCGATGTGGATCCCCTGGATATGATGTAGCGTGATTTCCATGTTGGAAATCACGCCCCTGCAAAATGAAAATAATATGTGGAACTTAAATAAATATTAATACTTGGCTCATTTTTTGCTATATTTAACAAAGCGCATCACAAAAAAAAGTGAGTGATCGTATTGTGATATTGAATTGGAGGGGCTGATTGCGCATTGGAATCATAGCAGATATTCATGCCAACGAAGAAGCTCTTGATGTTGTATTGAATGCACTCCGTAAAGCGCAGGTGGATCAGATCATTTGTCTGGGTGATTTGGTTGGATACGGACCAAATCCCAATGAGTGTATTGCAAAAGTACTTGAAAATAGCGATATTATCGTCGCCGGCAATCATGATTATGGAGCAATTGGAAAATTGCCGGCAGACAGATTCAATGCGTTTGCCCGGCAGGCCATTATATGGACACAGAAAGTGCTGACTCATAAATCCAGGCAGGCCATTCAAAATTTACCGTTAATTTGGGATGACGGTCGTATTACTGCGGTGCATGCCTCGCCTGAATCACCTGAAAATTGGCACTATGTGTCCAGTGAAGATGCTGTTTTTAGAAGTCTCATGGCCATGACATCGCCCTATTGCTTTATTGGCCATACACATATCCCGGCGATTTTCAGCCGAACGATCAATGGGGATATGATCCTGCAGAAAGGAAAAAACCTGAAACTCAAGGCAGATCAGCTTTATCTGATCAATGTGGGCAGTGTGGGGCAGCCAAGGGACAGTGATTCAAGGGCCGCATATGGTATTCTGGATACGGATCAAACCACATTCGAATTACATCGAGCGGCCTATAATATCAAGGCTGTTCAGAATAAAATGGAAGAGGCGGGGCTTCCTGATTTTTTAATACAGCGTCTCAATGTGGGGCAGTAGACGGCATTCAAAATAATAAAACATCGAGGATTACCAATGCAATCCAATGAAGGGATGAGTGAAGCGCAATACAATCAGGTTTTGTCCTGTCTGGCCGAACTGGTTAAAAAACTCAGGCTCAGTGCTGTTTTTCTCGTGGACAGTTCAGGACGCATTTTAGCAGAAAAAATGTCTAAATCTGGCAGAATAGATACGACAGTACTGGCGACGCTGGCGGCGGGCAGCTATTCTGCGGCCAATGAAATGACACGGCAGTTGGGTGAAAAATCCAATATTAAAATGATGCTTTATGAAGGTGAGAATCAAAATGTTTTTATATCATCAGTAACGAATGATATATTTCTGGCAATCGTATTTGAAACAGGTGTCGCTTTGGGTATGGTTCGGTTATTTGCCAAGCGGACACTTTTACAGTTACAGCCGATTCTGCGCGAAAAATCGCAAAATCGATATGAAGCGCTTTTCGATCAGCATTTTCAGGGATTACTCGATGAAAAGCTCAATCAATCTTTTTTAGATGAATAAACCGTTTTAAAGAGGGTATTGATATGTTTATCCATTGGGCACTGAAGGAAATTCATTTGAAAATCGTTTATTATGGACCTGCTTTGTGCGGTAAAACCGCCAACCTGCAGTATATCCATTCACGAATTGACCCTGCCTTAAAAAGTGATTTAGTCATGTTGAAAACACAGGAAGACCGGACCATTTTTTTCGATTTTCTGCAGCTGGAAGTCGGATTTATTGACAATAAAAAACCTAAATTTAATATTTATACAGTGCCCGGTCAGGTGAACTATAATCATACGCGAAAAGTGGTGCTGAATGGTGTGGATGGCATTGTTTTCGTTGCTGATTCACAGAAAGAAATGATGGACGCCAATCTGGACACACTTCTGGATCTGGAAAAGCATCTGATCGCGGATGGAAAAACCCTGGAAGATTTTCCCTGGATCCTTCAGTACAACAAACGCGACCTGCCCAATGCTGAATCCATTCAGGAGATGGAAACCAAGCTGAATTTTTTCAATGTTCCCCACTTTGAAGCCATTGCGACGCAGGGCAAAGGGGTTTTCCCGACTGTTAAGGAAGTGGTCAAACTTGTGGTCGCAAATGTCCAGCAGCATTTGGAAGACGGAAAAAGGATGCGTGCATGACCACTGAATCGGTTCAATCCGCCATTGAAACAACCATGCAAACATTTGAATCTGAAGACCGCTGGGAATGTATTCAACTCTATTCATCGGAAGGGCTTCTCCTGGCAGGTCATGGAGTATCTCCTGTCTATGGTCATGATCAATTGCTGGAATTCTGTTTTTCACTAATTGAAACCGTCAGACTGCTGGGAACCGAGCAGCCGGTAAAAGAAATTATCATCCGCGGCGAAAAGAAGCGGCATCTTGTTTTTCGATTTTTTGAATCCTGGGATGAAACAGCCGTGCTGGCCGCTGTTCTTCATGGACGCAAAGGCTACAGGCGTGCTATGACAAAATTGATGAAACTGATTCAAAATATCGATTGAAACATATTGCAAGAAAAATAAATATTGTCTATTTTGGGACACGGCCGGTGTCCCTTTTTATATGGTTACGGTCTTGCCCACATGCATGAATTGTCATAAACAATACATTCGTTGATCATAACGTGATATGCATGATATGAAAAATTCAGATGATTCCAGCCGATCCATAAACGCCTGGTGTATGTATGACTGGGCAATATCCGGTTTTCAAACCACCGTTGTCGGTGCCATCCTTCCTATTTTTTTTCGGCAGATTGCCTGTCACTCTCTTCCTGAAAATCACATGGCCACAGCCATGTGGGGAGGTATCTCGGCAATCGCCATGGCCGCGGTTGCTATTCTTTCTCTGATTTTCGGACCCGTTTCGGATTACGGAAATGTAAAAAAACGCTTTTTGGGATTATTTGCAGGATTGGGAATTCTTTTTACCAGCAGTATTGCCATGACAGGTCCCGGCAACTGGTTATGGGTAGCGCTTCTTTTTGTCCTGGCCAGCATCTCAGCCGCCGGATCTGAAATTTTCTATAATGCTCTTTTACCCCATATCACCCTTCCCAATCGCATGGATCAAATCTCTGCCCGGGGATACGCCATGGGTTATTTGGGGGGAGGACTCTTACTGGCCGTGAATATTCTTATGGTCAACATGCTCCCTCAAACGGAAATCGCACCGGGAAAAGCTGTGCCATTGACAGGAATGCAGCTCTCTTTTATCAGCGTAGCCATATGGTGGGGCTTGTTTTCGATCCCCTTGTTTCAGCATGTTTCCGAACCAAGAGGTGCAACCCAGGGATGGCCGGGACGAAAAGCCGTATCCGTATCTATTCGTCGATTGAGACACACATTTCATGATATTCGCCAGTATCGAAGTGCGTTTCTGCTACTGCTTGCATTCTGGTTTTATAGTGATGGAATCGGGACTGTGATTAAAATGGCGACTGCGTATGGAGACGAAATCGGTATCGGTATGAACGATCTGATCGGTGCTTTTTTACTGGTTCAGTTTATCGGTATCCCGTGCACCCTGTTTTTCGGCCGTCTGTCAAAAAAAATCGGCGCAAAATACTCGATTCTCATTGGCTTATCAATATATGCATGTATATCTATCGGGGGATTTTTCATGCAAACAGCCATTCATTTCTGGATATTGGCAGGTTGTGTGGGACTCGTACAGGGCGGCACACAGGCACTGAGCCGGTCGCTTTATGCCCGTTTGATTCCCAAAGAAAAAAGCGCCGAGTTCTTTGGTTTTTTTGCCATCAGCGGTAAATTCGCAGGCATCGCAGGACCGGCACTTTTCGCCCTGACAAGCCACCTTTTTAAAAATAGCCGGTATGGTATTTTATGCCTGCTCGTTTTTTTCCTTGTGGGAGGCGGTCTGTTGATGCGGGTTCCGGAACATGATGACAAATGAACATTCAGTCACAGAAAACAGAGTTGCAAAAACAGGACTGCTCATTCATGCCATCTTGATTGTCCTATTTGTAAAACCTCATGGATTGATAAATGAAAGGGAGGGCTAAGAATCCCTTTTTCTGTAATGATAGCCGTTACCAATGTATTCGGCGTGATATCAAAAGCCGGGTTGTAAACAGAAACGGATTCCGGAACGGTTGTCTTTTTCATAAAGGCGGCCACCTCAGAACGATCCCGCTGTTCAATGGGAATTTCTTCACCTGTCGACACTGAACAATCGAAACTGGAGACCGGTGCTGCCACATAAAAAGGAATCTGATGCTTTTCAGCAAGAACCGATAACATATATGTACCAACCTTGTTCACCACATCACCATTCGCGGCAATTCGATCGGCACCAACAATCACACAATCGATTTCACCCTGCTGCATTAAAAAAGCGGCGGCAGAATCGCAGATCACAGTGACTGGAACATCATTGGCCTGTAATTCCCATGATGTCAATCGGGCACCCTGCAGCAGGGGACGGGTTTCATCAGCAAATACTTTTATATCTTTTCCCTGTTCCACTGCTTCATAGATGACTGCCAGAGCCGTTCCATATTCCGAGGCTGCCAATCCTCCGGCGTTACAGTGCGTGAGAACATGGGCTGAATCGGGTATCAATTCGGCGCCGACAGCTCCCAGTTGATGGCAAATCCGGCGATCCTCATTCAATATTTTCAGGGCTTCTTCAAGCAGACGCTCCCTGATCTCTGCAGGGGAGTGCTGCTCTGTCTGATCCAGAATTTCTTCCATTCGGTTAAGCGCCCAAAACAAATTCACTGCAGTGGGTCTTGTACGACCCAGCACATCCATGGCATTTCGAACATTTTCTAAAAAGGTTTCAGGCTTTTCTTGAATGGATTGAGTGGCTTCAAGCACCACACCAAGGGCCGCCGCAACTCCGATGGCTGGCGCGCCGCGCACACGCAGAGAGCAAATCGCTTCAGCTAAATCATCCACATTGTTAATATCCAGGTAATGCAGGCGTCCGGGAAGCAGGGTCTGATCGATCAGTCGGACCTGATCATCGACCCAGTCGATGGTTTGAAATGCCATGGTCATTTCCCTATCAGTTGAACAGGGATGTTTCTTTGGCGTGAGCGGTTGTCGCAATCCACAAACACGATTTGCTGCCAGGTACCAAGAAGCAGACGGCCTGAAACAAAAGGGACGGTCAGTGACGGTCCGACCAGGGAAGCCCTGACATGAGAATTTCCGTTTCCATCATGCCAGGTGGCGTCGTGGTGATAATGCACTCCCTCGGGTGCAATCCGATTCAATGCTTCCGGAACATCACGCAACAAACCGGGTTCATATTCAACGGTCGTCACTGCGGCTGTAGCTCCCGTTGCAAAAACCGTCACCTGTCCTTCCTGCAACCCGCTCGCGGAAAGGATATCATTGATCTGGGGGGTGATATCCACCATGTCGCTGTGTCCTTTGGTGGAAATTTCTATATATTGCGTATTTATTTCCATAATCGATCCATTTCTTCACATGCTCCAAATGTTTGCCTGTATCGGTGAATAAATTGCCCAAGATCATATCGATGACTCTGAGGTTCCTCTGTTTCGATCACATAGGCAGCTGCCAGACTGCCCATACGCCCGGCCGTCTCCCAGGAAAACCCGTGAATCATGCCCTTCATTAATCCGGAGCGAAATGCATCACCGACACCCGTCGGATCTGAAATTACATTCGGTGATGCAATAGGAATTTTGATCGTCTGATCGGCCATTAAAATGCGGGAACCCTTTTCTCCCAGGGTAACAATGAGCACATCAACCAAGGAGTGAATATCTGAATCTTCCAATCCGGTTTTTTTTATAAAAAGATCGTGTTCATATTCATTGAGGATCAACAGTTTTGTCCTGTCCACAAACCGGCGAAGCTCATCTCCGTTAAAACGGGCGATCTGCTGACCCGGATCACAAATAAATGAAACATTAATCTTTCGGCATTCATCCGCCAGCATCAGCATTGCCTCAGGATCATTGGGTGAAATAATAACCTGATCCCCGGCTGATACATCGGATGCATT